>Ga0181518_10000051_pt1 | contig 130031 bp, 155 predicted proteins | sample PEATcosm2014_Bin_28_FD_119751 | JGI IMG/M metagenome (GOLD analysis project Ga0181518, IMG submission 119751) | Peatland microbial communities from MTU Mesocosm Facility, Houghton, MI, USA - PEATcosm2014_Bin01_60_metaG | ecosystem: Environmental > Terrestrial > Soil > Wetlands > Peat | place...
CCTATCCACCCGGTCCTCCCTTGGGGCGGTTAGGCCCGAAGCAGAGTCCAGCGTATATGGTTTTCAGTAGGGTGGGGCCAAATCAAAGTATCGAATGGGGCCAATTCAGAGTATCGAAATCACAAAGAAAGGCACGAACAGAAAGAGGACCGCGTGGCGATCGTGAAGACTTTGTACAAAGAGAACGAGGACATGAGCGTCCAGGAAATGATCGCGAGGTTCAAGGCTATGGGAATCGAGGTCAAAGATCGAGTGATGAAGAAGTACCGGAAGGAGGCGAAAGAACGGTGACCTCCCGGGGCGCAAAATGCAAACGCAGACGAGTGTCTGTACACCCCCAACTCTTAAAGTTGGGGGGTGTACACGAGTGTTTGTGGGGGGAGTGCACGACATCTCTCTTTCTAGGGGTCGTGCACTGTGCACGTGCACGAGTGCATGACCAGTGCACGACGGGGTCGTGCACCCCTGTCGAGGGGTATGCTTCTGTTTCGCCCCTCTCACTTTGGTTTTTATGCTCAAAACAGCAGCGCGTTGATTCTAAAGACGTTAGCAGTGTCTATTGTATTGCTCAACAAATACACGCGGTCTGGAAACTTATAAGTGTAATGTGCTCAACGCGTAAGAGACAGGTAGTCTTTTTGCACCTTAGACTCACCGTGGTTTCGTCTAAGACCCCCTGTTTGGGGGTAGATCGTAACTGTCGCGCTACCAACGCGCTACTGGCGTTCTGCACGCGAAAGCCACGTGTTCTAGAGCGCTGCCTAGAGCAGAGAGAGGGGGTTGCGCAGTGCTCGTGAAGCGTAGGACGCCCGCAACGTGCTTCAAGCCCGGTCCCGACCCGCGTCGCAACCTCGGCGGGAAGCCCATCAAGAAATTCGCGCAACTGCGTGAGCAGATGCAAAACGATCTCGTCGAAGCCGCGCCGATAAACATCTCGCAGCCGCTCGGCTTGCCGCCGGGAAGCACGTGGGGCCAGTGCATCTCTCGGCGCGCTCTCAGGATGGCGGCGAAGGGTGACGTGCAATGCATGCGGCTCGTCCACGACGTTGTTGATCTGCAAGTCAGCTTGCGCGTGAACGTCAGCAACGAAGCGAGCGAAAAAGAAATGCAAGAACTGCGCCAGATGTTCAAGGCAAAGGTCCAAGAGGAAGCGGAACTTCTCGCCGCGCCGAAGCCGCTCGACATCGTTCCGGTAAAGGAGCATACAAGTGAGCCAGTTGGATGATTTTCTTCGCAGTCTGACGCCGCAGCAACGCCTCAAGTTGAAGTACGACTGGCCGACGCACGCGCGCGCGAACCAGTTGCCGCCGAAGGGCGATTGGTACATCTGGATTCAGCAGATGGGACGCGGTAGCGGTAAGACGCGCAGCGGCAACGAGTGGATTCGCGCCTGCTCACTCACGGAGCCGATAACGGCGATCATTTCGCCCACGAGCGGGGACTTGCACAAAGTTATCCTCGACGGACCTGCGGGATTGTTCGCGATCTGCCCGCCAGACTGGCAGCCCGTTGTGAACAGAACGCAGATGACGGCGACGTGGCCGAACGGAAGCAAGACGCTCTTGTTCAGCGCAGAGGAACCGGAGCGCTTGCGCGGTCCGCAGTTCTACAAGCTGTACTGCGACGAGTTGGCCGCGTGGCGTTACCCGGAAACATTCGATAACGCGATGCTCGGGCTTCGTTTGGGCGAGAAGCCACAGTGCCTCATCACGACGACTCCGAAGTCCACGGCGTTCTATCGCCGCGTGCTCGCGATGCCGGGCGTGGTCGTGACGCACGGCTCCACGATGGAGAACAAAGCGAACTTGTCGCTCGTGTTCATCGCGACGGTCGTTGCGCGCAACATCGGCACGCGTCGCGGGCGTCAAGAGTTGCAAGGCGAGTTGATCGAGAACGTCGAAGGCGCGCTGTGGTCGAGCAGCAGGATCGACGAGCTCCGCGTGAAGGACTTTCCCGACCTGCAACAGGTGGTCGTCGGCGTCGATCCCGCGATCTCGAACACAGAGGACAGCGACGAGACGGGCATCGTCGTGTGCGGGCGCTCGAAAGATGGTCACTTCTATCTGCTGGAGGACGCGAGCGGACGTTACGACCCCGACGGATGGGCGAAGAAGGCCGTCGCGCTGTACCGCACTCGCAGGGCAGACTTCATCGTTGCGGAAGTGAACCAGGGCGGCGCGATGGTGGAAAGCACGATTCGCGCGGTGGACGTGAACGCCAGTTACAAAGGCGTACACGCGAGCCGCGGCAAGATCACGCGAGCGCAGCCGATCGCGTCGTTGACGGAGCAGGGAAGAGTTCACCACGTCGGGGTGTTCCCTGAACTGGAAGAGCAACTAACTTCATTCAACGGAGAAGGAGAAAGTCCGGACCGTCTCGACGCTTACGTGCACGCGATGACGCTGCTTGCCGAGGGTTCGAACGTGTTCGGCTGGATGGAGTGGTTATCGGGCTGGGTGACGGGGAAGTACCGGGAGCCAGCAAAATCTTTCGACCAACTCGGCAGGGGCGGCAATCCGCGCAACGATAATTTGACCGCGCGCGCCGACCTGCAGTACGCGCTGAGACTCGCGGGGCCGAACGCGAATCCCGCGCCGCCCGAAGTCTCGATTGAAACTTTTCGCAGACCGGACGGAGCGGTAATCACCTGCACCGCGCCGCCGCCAGCCGTGCCGCCGAACCAAAACGTCCGCGTGTACGACCAAGTTTGCCCCGCGTGCAAGTCGGACAAATGCACGAAGTTGTTCACGAACAATTTCGAATGTGACGATTGTGGCGTTCATTTCACTCGCGGCGTCACGATGCGTCCCTTCGACAGAACGGCGTATTTCGTTTCTGACTTCGCGCCGAGACACCAGAGGAGGTGATAGATGGCTACGCGCATGCGAGATGAAATCTTCGCGCACAAGCATGGCGGCAAAGAACTCAAGCCTCCCGCAGTGCCGCAAGAAGACCCGGCGATCACCGAGGCGCGCGCGCTAGTCCATCGTTGCGAGGCGGAGTACTTCGCCGCGTCGGCGATGCTGTCGCGGTGCCCGGAGTTTCTTCACGAGGAGAGGCTGTCGCTCGGAGAGGACGTGCGGCGGGTGAAGCAGAAATTCTTCGAGGCTGAGGAGGACTTGCGATTCCTGCAAAGCTCTCCCACGCCGCTCAAGCGCGCGGAGCACGCGGTGATCTTGGCAGACAGAGTGAGGCAACGAGCGAACGCGGCGTTGCGGGCGTGGCGACCGTCTGACGGGCCGCAGAGCAGAGAGGAACTTCAAAAGCTTCGCGTCGCGGTGAGGGACGCGCAGGACGCGTTCAACCGCGCTTGCGAGAGGATGTGCCAGTTGAAGAACGAAAGGAAGTAGCAGCACCTCCCGGTCGGGAGAAAAGGAAAAACGAGATGAAGGACTTCAGGGATTTTCCTCAAAAACTGACGGACGACCGCGAGCTCGCCGAGGAGGCGCGGGCGGCCACGGCGACGCTCGACGCGGCGATGGTTGGCGAGCAACCCGAGCGGCTCGCCAAAGCTGCGCCGGTGACGTTCACGAAACTCTCCCACGACCATGTCGAGACGCCGGAGACGTTTCCCGTGCTTCGGCCCGACCCGAGCGGCGCGATCCTCGCCGAGACGGACACGGTGACGGCCGTGCTCGAAAAGCAGTTCGAGGACTTCGACCTCGAACTTCTGTACCCGGAGGTGGCGGCGTTCTCCCGCTCCGGGAGCGACAGGGCCGGGGACGCGAACATGCGGAAGATCCACGGCATCACGGACGACGCCCCGGCCGCGCCGTTCGTCAGCGTGCGCTCGACGCCCGAGCTGCGCAAGGCGGCGGGCGCGAACCTGAGCGGCGAGGGCGTTTTTCAGGGGCGTCGCTACCGCTGGGAGCTCGTGGGCGCCGGCGACGACGAGCACATCGCGGCGACGTGGATTTGATTCGAGCAGAAACCGGTCGAGAGAAAATGAGGAAACTGAGATGACATTCGGAGGATGGGCAAAGAAACTTTGCAAAGCGCAATCGCGGCACCACAGCGACATGGCCGAGCACCACGGCAATCTCGCCGAACATCACAAGGCTATGGCGGACGGTGCGGACGGCGACGCGAAGGAACATCACACGAAGTGCCATAAATTTCACAGGGCGATGTCCAAGTCGCACGAAGCTCACGCGAGCGCCTTGAGCGATCTCGCGGACCAAGTTGGCGACGAGGGCGAGAAGATTTTCCGCTCGGTCGAGGGCGGCGCGAGTCCGACCGACGGTCTGGACCCGGAGCTTGCCGACATGCTTAAGACGCAGTGAGCGAGCTTCCTCGGCGTACTCCATCCGCCGGGGCGCGCGGGGGCTGCGGTCTGATTCGTCATCTTCCGCAGTACCCGCGCGAGAAACGAGTTTCCTCGGGCACGGGGGAGCGGGTGACCCGAGGCACGCGGACGAAACCCCCGCGCGCGAAGTCGCTCCCTTGAAGTGTGCCACCAATCCGATGCGCGGAGCACTCGTGACGCGAGGGGAATTGAAGCCTCTGCGCGCGCGGGGAACGCGGGCGAGCACTCGCAAGCCGCGCGACGGAGTGTTGATTTGGCGGGGCGCTGCCCATGGTCTGCGGACCGGCTGTGAGAAGGCGCCCCGCTTTTGAAGCGGTGCCTCATCGTCGGATGCGCGAGGTGAAAAAGTGTGCGGCGCGCTTTTGTTGACTTGCTCGTGGCGGTGGAGAAACGTCAAGGCGGGTAGGGTTCTCAGAGCGTGTTGGCAGGTTTTAATTGTTTTTCTTGCAATCCTTCTGTGTCCCCTAATGGCTCAGTGCCAAGGAGTGTTGATATTCCACAACGGAGCCGTTGCCGATGACTGGCAAGACAACGACAGTGGCCCCACTCCCGACTTCAGTTGGTTCAACTTCTCCCTCAACGGTAATCAGTGCCCTAACAGCGCGAACTGCCTCGATTTGACTCGTAGGCTTACTAGCCAAAAGCTTGCTGAGTGCAGTCGGGGCGAGAATGTTCATCCGCTTATGAGCATAGCTGTCCGGGTTAGCGAGGTTGTCGGATTGAATCGCACCATATCGGCCATTGAAATAGAGAGCGGTGGTGATGCCATCATGCGGGAGGTGTACACGAGACTGTGGGCCAACCAATCGATTATTTTGCCAGTCAAGTTCGTAATTGACCTCAATCAGCGCCACAACTCCATGGTCAAACCCAGCCACGACAAACTGCACCAAAAATTTATCTATGGCCTCTATGTGTTTAAGTTCTCCGGTTCGCATCATCCTTTCGATAGGAACAGCTTCCGTGAAGGTTTTGGCACTCTCACGTTCCACGATAGCGGCCAGGACCGGAACAGAGGTATCAAGGTCTACCTGTGCCTCTATCCCGTGTATCCAATTCGGGAAACTGTAGGCCACTGTTTGCTGTGTCGGAGATGGTCCCATTCTCATTGCTTCGAGTCCAATACAGGCAACGATGAAGCGGCCTTTCAACAGCACTATCTTGTTTGTAGTACCTACATTGACGAGTGTTCCTGTCGGGGCCGGTTCGTTTGCCATGCGGTCAGTTCCAGCGACGATCCTTTTGGGATTAATGACGAACACCGCTGTCGTGGCAAAGCATTCGACAGAATACAGAAGGATAAGTGGCAATATGTAGTACCTACATTTTAGGAAGTTCTTTGATCGTCCGAGCATGATCGGTGATTCGCGTCTTTGTATTTCAGGGTGACTGGGCAGTATGGGTATATCACTACGGTAATCTCCCAAACAAGCAGCAGCCGCAACATAGTTAATCAAATTTCAAGTTAGGCGATCTCATGGAAGAACAGCGCAAGCACGCGATTCTCTTCGCCGCGACGCTCTTGTGCGCGCGGAAGGTGAAAAGTTGTCATTGGATTTGATACCATACCAGTCACTATGAGTCTGAAAGATGCTGCCGAGCTCGTCCACTTTCGCGAGCTTCATCTCCTGCCGCGCACTATCTTTTCGATTGGTGCCATCTGTTTCTTGGGCGCGTTTTTTGTTAGGCAATTTCTTGTCGGATTTCTTGGTGTAGGCCTTATTTTCCTCGCACTTGCGCTGAACTTCGCCATCGGCGCGGCGCTTGGGTTCGATATTTTTATTGCGAAGAAGGTGTTTCACATCCCCTACATGATGATCTTCCAGTTCCTTCTTTGCTCCTGGATTACTTACAAGCTCTTCGCCCTCATTTATTACTTTTACCGCCATGGTCAAATGCCTCCATGGCTTCAGCCGCTTCCGCCTCCGCGTTGACCTCGTCCTTGCTAGCCGCCACCGCGCGTGACGCTACTTCTTCGCCAACTCGTAGTTCTGGCACTTGCAGCCAGGGAAGTTGCAGGTACTCCGCAGCGCAACTCTGTTCTTGATCTTGATTCGGCGAGAGTGGTGGATGGCTTTCCCGTGACCGCACTCGCACGACAGCTTCCCGTGTACTCTTGGCATGAGCGGATACTACCACAGACCAGTCCTCTCAAAATGTAATCGACTAGCGTCGTCCCGTTCGTTTTGCTTCCTGTTCGTAAGCTTTCTGCACCCCGTCAGTTGGCATCGCAGCGCTAGCTTCCTCGTGCTGTCTCTTCACTTCGGCGTGCAAATTGCGAGCGGTAGTTACAGCGGTTTTTATCCGGCCCTGGAGATCCGCTTCGGACATCCTTTCAATCGACGGCGCAAGCAAGATCGCCGCTGCCAGCAACACCTGTCTGTCGTCCTCGTCCATGGTTGTGGCTCCTCTCTTTGCCCGAACTTCTAACTAAGTTCTACATCAAACTTGCCACGTGCGTCGAGGCCCTGCTAGCGCCACGAACGCCGCAACAGACGCGCTCTTTGCGCGGCGGTAACGCGCGAGATGAGCAGTTTTTCTGCCTTCTGATACGAGCGTGCCAGACCAACAAATAGTTGTAGAATGGCTTTTCAGCTTAAATTGACAGTCCCCCGTGAGGTTGCTGTCGTCCCCCAACATACTGGCGAAAATCAAAACTCAAAGGAGGTGTAGCGTGAGTCTGCGACAGATCGTGATTCCGTTTGAAGAAATCAAGGAAGTTGAAATTAGGTGCGCCTGTGGAACGGGCATAGTCGTTTCGATTGACCCTCTTCTAGCAGACCTAAAACCATTTTGCTCGGCATGCAGAGCCCCTCTCGGCGCTGCGCTACTCGCTGTAGGTAAGCTCGCAGAGTCTTGGAGATTCGCGAAAGAGTTTGTCGATTCAAAAGACCTCTCAGGAGTAGGTATAAATGTGGCGCGGCGATTCGATTTTCGCATCGCGGCGGACTGATGCGCAGGCGGACTACTAAAATTCTCTTTTGCGCTCCCTCTCCCGAGAAGTAAAGTGTTTCCTTCGCAAATACGAGAGCTAGCTTAGACAAGCCTTAGACTAGCAGAAACATGGAGTCGCTAATCGCCGCGTAGACACTAGCTAGTTCGCGCTTCGTGCGATTGTTGGTCTACCAAATCTACGCCCCGCGGTGATTCTCCGGTGTACCATCTCTCCCGACCTGTGATATCTAACTATGGCGAGAAGAAAGTCCGATGAAGGTTTCACTCTTTGGCGCGGCGGGATCGGCGGGTGGGGTGTGGTGGACGCTTGCCCTGCCGCGCCCTCTCGACGAAGCCCTCTTCCGCCCTGACTTCCTCTCCACGTGGTAGCGCCGGCATCCTTGCCGGCTCTTCGGCTACCAACCCGGCGATCTCATCCCCTCTCGCGTGGCCTGCCAGCACGAAACGGATTAAACACCGCGACGTCGAAATGCGCGAAATCGCGCTCGTTTCGAGTAGCAACTGTTAGCCCGTGCACCCGTGCCGTTGCCGCAATCATAGCGTCTTCTGCAAGTGTCTCCGAACGGCCCTGCATCAACCGCGCGTATTCTCGAAAGCACGCCGCGTCCATCGGCAAGACCTGCGCGGCCCGTTCCAGTTGCGCGGCCCACGCTGCGATTTCATTCGCTTTGACCGGGTCCTGTTGGCGGGTGACCTCCACGCCCTTTTGAATTTCTCCGAACGTTACCGCGGAGAAGAACACTTGCCCCAATTCCAGGCTTTGCAGCCAGGCGAGCGCGGCCCCGTGCGGCTTCCGCTTGCGCATCTCAGACACGACGTTCGTGTCGATCAGATAACGAATCACTCGAACACCGGAGCCTTGCGGGATCTTCCCCCGCCGCGCTTCGCAAAAGGAATCTCGAATCGTGGACCTTCACCGAGGAGTACTTCCTTCCAGGTCAGCCGCTTTTCGTCCTTAAGTGTCTTCCATTCATCGATGGAAACGACCACGGCCGTATCGATTCCCCGGCGCGTGACCACTTGAGGGCCCTTTTCGAGCGTGTCGTCAATCAGCTCGCTGAATCGCGCTTTCGCGTCTTGCAGTTGCCATTTGGTCATGAACACTCCTAAGCCCAATTGTATGACTAGTCAGATAGCCAGTCAACACGTGGCTTTTCTCATGCACCCCCACGCAGCTCGTGTAAACTCATCCAGCATGAGAGTCCTCCTTTTCGGCGCGACGGGATCGGCGGGCGGAGGCGTGCTGGACGCTTGCCTTGCTGCTTCCATCGTCGAGGAAGTGCGCGCCATCACGCGGCGGCCGCTGATGCACACGAGTTCCAAGCTGCGCACCTTTGTGCACAAGGATTTTGTGAATTACGCCACGGTGGAGGAAGCCTTCCGCGGCATGGATGCCTGTTTGTTTTGTCTCGGCGTCTCTGCCACCCAGGTGTCCCGAGAGGAGTACCGCAAGATCACCTACGCCTACACGCTGGCGGCGGCCCAGATGTTCAAATCCAAAAGCCCCGGCGCGGCCTTTCACTACATCAGCGGGCAGGGAACTCGCCCGGACAGCCGGATGTTCTGGTCGCGCGTGAAGGCGCAAACCGAGCACGACCTCATGGAACTGGTGGACGCCGATTGCTGGCGCCCCGCCTTCATCGATGCGGCGCCCGCACCCAGCCTGCCGAAAATCTACAAAACGTTCTTCCCGCTCTTGCGGGTCCTCAAGCCTTTCCCAAGCCTTTACGTTTCCGGCACGGACCTGGGCCGCGCCATGTTGCAGGCCACGCGCGAAAATCTGCGCAAGCGCATCATTGAAAACCGCGAAATCCGGCAAATTGCGGCGCGGGCTGATTTCTAGCTTTTTGGAGTGCGGCTCGCCCTGAGCTACGATGGGTAGCTCGCCACCACTCTTGAGCCGGCTACATTTGACCTGAAATCTGAAATTGAGGAGGGATTCATCGCACAAAAGGCGTGCGATGGAAAACCGTACCTCCACTGCGGAGCCCGACGCGCCATACGGCGGCGCGAAAAATAAAGTCGGGCTGCTCCGGTCGGAATGACAAAATGGGGGCGTGGTGAAAAGTACAGGCCCGGCTCGCACAGCACTCGCGTCATCCTGAGCGCACTTTCTGCGCGAAGGACCTCAACGCTTTGTTTAACTGAGAATGCTTCGCCCCGCTGGACCAGAATCGCTAAAGCCAGCCGCGATCCTTGTAAACGTTCGTGCCCAATTCCAAGGCCGCCTCAATATCATCGCGCAGGCCATCGTCCAGCTTCTTCACGTGGAAGCACGACTTGCCCTGCAATAATTTCATCAGATTGGGCGATAGCTTCTTCTTCGCCTCATTGTTCATGTAGACGCACATCAAATAAAGCCCAACGTACCCCTTCTGCAAGATCACAGCCGCCAGGGCCACGGGAACGGGTTTCCCGCCATAGGACCCGGGAACCACCACTGGCTTCGGGACCGTTATATGCGCGCTCATCTTGTTGCGTACGCCCAAATCCTCGAATTGGAATGGCGGCGCATGGCGCTTCAAGATCCCCTCGATCTCCGAGTACACGCTCTCCAGCGAGTCGCCAACCTGCGCCGGGGCGTTCGTCTGTGCTTTTGTTTTAGGTTTTGCTTTTGCTGGTTTAGCCATGGCGCGGAATCCTACTCTACTTCCGCAGGATTTCTCAAGCGATTTCCGCCATGTCATTAGGGAAGGGAAGTCTCAGCTATGCTTTCGGGAGCGCGGCGATCAGGGCGTCGGTGAATTCCTGCGTGCCCGCCGTTCCGCCCACGTCCCGCGTGACGTGCTTGCCTTTTTTGTAAACCTCCACCAATGCCGCTTCGATGCGCTTCGCGGTCGTAGGCTCGCCCAGATGCTCGAGCATCAAAATCGAGCTCATCAACAGCGCCGTGGGATTTGCCAGGCCCTTGCCCGCAATGTCCGGCGCCGTGCCATGCACCGCCTCGAAAATCGCGCATTCATCGCCGATGTTCCCGCTGGGCACCACGCCCAATCCGCCCACCAGCCCTGCTGCCAGGTCGCTCATGACGTCGCCGTACAGGTTCGGCAGCAGCAGGATGTCAAACTGGTCCGGATTCATCACGATCTGCATGCAGGCATTGTCCACAATCAATTCTTTGTACTCGATATCCTTGTACCGCTCGGCCACGGCACGCACGGAGCGCAGAAACAGCCCGTCGCCGAGTTTCATGATGTTGGCTTTGTGAATGGCGTGAATCTTCTTCCGGTCGTGCTTTCGCGCATATTCAAACGCAAACCGCGCAATCCGCGTGGAAGCCTTCTCCGTAATGATCTTCAGGCTTTCCACTACGCCGGGGACGACTTCGTGCTCCAGCCCCGAATACAAATCCTCGGTGTTTTCCCGCACGATCACCACGTCCACGCCGTCAAAGTGCGATTTCACGCCGGGCAGATTCTTCACCGGGCGCAGATTGGCGTAGAGGTCCAAGCTCTTCCGCAGCGCCACGTTCACACTCCGCGCGCCTCCGGCAATCGCCGTGGCCATCGGCCCCTTCAGTGCCACGTGGTTGCGGCGCACAGATTCAATCGCCGCGGTGTTCAAGACTTCCGCGCCCGTGGTGCCCTTGTCCGTGTTTTCCGCGCGCGCGGCCAGCTCTTCCCACTCGATTTGCACGCCGGAAGCATCCAGAATACGTCGCACCGCCGCGGAAACTTCCGGCCCAATGCCTTCTCCAGGCAACAGCGTAACTTTGTGTTTCATAAGTGCATCTATTTTACTGTAGCTCAGGCGTTCAAGACCGGGGCTTTTTCCCGGGTGCTCTTGTGCGATCCGCCCTTGACGTCGCTGGTCGTGTTCGCCGACACCTGCTTTCTGATATCTGATTTCTGGTATCTGATATCTGCTTCGGGCAGGGAAGTGACGCGTAGGAACGCCCACTTCGCGCCGGTTCGCGCTGTGTTATACTGGGAAAGTAAAGTTCCTCGCGGAGGATTCCGCGAGCGGAGGGCTAGAGAATTATGATCAACCTGACGCCTGTTGCCACCACCAAGGTCAAGGAAATCATGAGCATGCAGAACCCTGTGCCCACGGCGCTACGTGTAGCCGTGGTGGGCGGAGGCTGCTCGGGTTTCCAGTACCACATGGCATTTGAGAACCAGACCAATGAGACCGACGAGGTCTTGGACTTCGACGGCCTCAAGGTCGCCGTGGACCAGATGAGCTCCATGTACCTCGACGGCGTCGAGATCGACTACATCGAGACTCTCGAGGGCGCGGGCTTCAAGTTCAACAACCCCAACGTGAAGAGCACCTGCGGCTGCGGCAGCTCCTTCAGCGTTTAATCCCCCCCAATCTGCACCACGAGATTCCGGGCTCCTGGACTTGGTCCAGGGGCCCTTTAATTTGCGTCCATGGATGATCGCGATGCGAACGGAAACTCTTTAGAGTGGAAAGTTGGGGGCGATTCCTCCATACTCCTTCCCCTCGGCCCAAACAACCTTGGGAGAAAACCTATGCCAACGATTACGATTAAAGACGGTACGCAGATTTATTACAAAGATTGGGGCAGGGGACAACCGGTCGTTTTCAGCCACGGCTGGCCCCTCAGCGCGGACGCCTGGGAAGACCAGATGATTTTTCTGGCCGACCGTGGGTACCGTTGCATTGCTCACGATCGACGAGGCCACGGCCGCTCCAGCCAGCCCTGGGACGGCAACGAAATGAACACCTATGCCGACGATCTTGCTGCGCTCGTCGAGACGCTCGACCTGAACAAGGCGATTCACGTAGGTCACTCCACGGGAGGCGGCGAAGTCACCCGCTACATCGGCCGCCATGGCACCAAGCGCGTCGCCAAGGCAGTGCTCATCGGCGCGGTGCCTCCGTTGATGCTGAAGACGCCCGGCAATCCCGGTGGCTTGCCCATCGAGGCGTTCGACCAGATTCGCGCCGGAGTCCTGAACGACCGCTCGCAGTTCTTCAAGGAACTCACCACGCCGTTCTACGGTGCCAACCGGCCCGGCTCCAAGGTCTCCCAGGGCCTGCGGGATTCCTTCTGGCTGCAAGGGATGCTGGCTGGCCACAAAGCCTGCTACGACTGCATCAAGGCCTTCTCTGAAACAGATTTCACCGAAGACCTTAAGAAGTTTGACGTCCCAACGCTGATTCTGCACGGCGATGATGACCAAATCGTGCCCATTGGCGCTTCGGCGCTCCTTTCGTCGAAGCTGGTCAAGGGCTCGACATTAAAGGTGATTGCGGGCGCGCCGCACGGCATGTGCTCGACCCTTAAGAACCAGATCAACGCAGAATTGCTCGCGTTTTTCAAGGAAGCCGCTTCCAGCGCGACCGCGTGATGGAAAAGTCGGGTGGCCGGGAAGGCCTGCGCTGTTGTCTTGTGCCTGAATGACGCCTCCGGCGCCCTGCAAGGGGTGGGAGCGTGTTTGCCCTGAGCTGCGAGCAGGCTGCCGTCCCTATCCACACAAGCAAGAGAAATTGCATCTAACAGACGAGCACATCCCTGGGCGGCGAACAGCCCCGGAAGTAGGTCAGTTTCCGATTGCGGGAACCTTTTCGGGGCGAGCAGGGAATTATCGTCAAGAAGGACAGTGCGTTGAATTGTGCCTGGTGACCCTTGACCAACGGTGCACAACCAGCAGAAGGGAAACGCTAGTGCCGTTCCAACTTGTTCCAGCAAATCCCCTCGAGAATACTCTCTCCGTGTTCGCGTCGGATGCTTGGACAGTCATTTGGCCCAAATAGTTGGAACGGCACTGGTCCATGGTCATGATGAGGCGGAGGTCTAAGAGAGTGCCTAAAATTCGATCCGTTAGCGCAAAGCAGAATCAACGGGGATGGCCCAAGCTAAGCCTTCTCTTCTTCGCCGTGCCACTCCTCCTTATAGATTTACCGGTGCGCAGCCAGCAGAGTGCGCCTATCACCCTGGATGTCAACGCCGTCAACTTGCTCGCCACCGTGCGCGATAAGAAGGGAAACATCGTACGCGATTTGACCAAGGACGATTTCGCGCTGGAACAAGACGGCAAGCCCCAGACGATTACTTATTTTGCGAAGGAATCGGATCTCCCCCTGACTCTTGGATTGTTGGTGGACACCAGCATGAGCCAACGACGCGTTCTGGATCAGGAGCGCGCCGCCAGCCGCACATTTCTCGATCAGGTTTTGCGCGTGGACAAGGACAAAGCCTTTGTCATTCAATTCGATCGTGAAGTTACGCTGCTTCAGGACTTGACATCGTCACGGCAGAAACTGCAAGCGGCCATCGATCAAATTGATACCCCGCAATTCTCGCAGGGTGGCTCCGGGGGCTCGTCAGGCGGTAGCGGTGGCTCCTCCGGCGGCAGTGGCGGTGGTGGTGGTGGCGGTGGACGCGGTTCACACGGCTACGGCGGTGGCGGCACGTTGCTCTACGACGCGGTTTTCCTGGCGTCCGACGAATTGATGAAAAAACAACCAGGGCGCAAGGCCGTCGTCATCCTCACCGATGGCGTAGATCATGGCAGCAAAGAGACTTTGGCGGAAGCCATCGAGACGGCGCAGCGCGCCGACACCCTCGTTTATTGCATCCTGTTTGCCGATAAAGAAGGCTATGGAAACGGGGGCGGATTCGGCGGGCCGCACATGGGCGGCGGCGGAATGGGCGGCAGACACGGGGGCTACCCGAGACCCGCGGAAGAATCACATCCCGACGGAAAGAAAGTTCTTAAACAGATGTCCGAGGCTACCGGCGGACGCTTCTTTGAAGCTTCCAAGAAAGAGCCCATCGACAAAATTTATGACGCCATCGATGAAGAGCTGCGCTATCAATACAGCCTGGGATACACCCCAGTGAAAGCGGACACTCCCGTGGGCTATCACAAGCTGCACCTGACCGTGAAGCAAAAGGACGTGATCGTGCAAACCAGGGATGGCTTTTACCTGGACCACTAAGCCGCTCCGCCCGGGCCCGCAAGTCCGTTCGCAGCTTGGTTCGTAGGAAACGAGGTTGGCGGGCTGGAAAGGGTTTCGATAATCTCAGGCCAGACATTTCAAGTCTCTGCCGCAGCCTTCGGCAGAGAGTTGAACCTGCCAACAATCTCTTGGGTGCGCTGGCTGAAGACGACGTATTCTCCGGGCGAAAGCGCCTGGAGTTCCTTGATCCTGGCCTCGGCGGTATGCAAGTCTTGAACGACTTCAACCCATTCGAAATTTACGGCGCCAGTCTTCTTCAGAATGTCGAAGGCGGGGTTCATGGGGCACCTCTTTGCAAGAGACCGGACGAACAAAATCGTGCAAGACTCGATACTCTTTCAGAACCTCTAAGCCTCCCATCCGCTCATTTGTGTTACGACTATGGGAAAAACCTCGTGCGCCGCTCGAGCAAGCTGCTTTGAAGGTAGTTGCCTTGCATGAACACGAGAATCGCACAGCATTTTAGCCCGCGGGTGATTTGGTTAACGGGGATTTTTTGTGGCCCTCGGATGCTCGGCACAGACATGAGATGTGAACTCCTTGTCGCGTTGCTGTTCGTAGTGCGTCTTCATCTCGTCAATTGATTCGCCAACGACCGGCCCTGTGGGGTTGAACGCCCATGCGCATTCGGAGCAAGCCCAGCCCTGAAAATCCTGTTTTTTCAGCCATACCATTTTGCGGCGCATCGCCCCCATGGCACTCCTCGAGATTTGCCGCCGTTATGCTTCTTTGAAAGACGGTGTAGCGTTGGTCTTCGACGGCACTGCGACGCTATAAGCCGCTCTTTTCATTGCCCGGAGCGAGGATCTGCCGAAGTCACGGCTTTTTGAACTCACATCAAGATCGGACGGAACGCACAAGGCCTAAACATTAGCGATAGGAAGAGGCTGCTGTCTGTGGGGCATCCAACACTGGAAGAATTACTATCTCAATCCGAGTTCATCCTCGAACTGTTGAATGACACCGTAACACTCACAAGCGGAGTTCTGGAGTTTTCTGCGGTTCACAACCTTCACTGCACCGCGCACATATTCTATGATGCCTTTTTTTTGCAGCACCGCCGCTGCCAGGCTCACCGTGGATCGGTCAGTACCCATCATGGTCGCAATGAAATCGTGGGTGATGGGAAGCACTCCCAAATGCACCCTATCCTGAGTCATCAGCAGCCACCGCGCGAGACGCTGCTGTATATCGTGAAGTCGATTGCACGCCGCGGTCTGTGCGACTTGCATCCCCTGAAGCCCCGAATGCCTGCTCAGGATCATCTGCAATTGCGGAGCCGACCGCAGAACGCGTTCTAGTGCATTTCCCGCTATTCGGAAGCCATCGCCGGCGACCTGGACTATTTCACGTACTGAACTTCTGCTCAAGCCAACTGCCAATCCTGCTCCAACATAGCCCTCGTTGCCCACCACACCCACTTCCACGGTTCGACCGTCTTTGGTCACGACTACCTGAGAAACCATTCCTCGGTTCGGAAAATAGACGAACTCGATGGTTTGAGTCGCTTCATGAAGGCTAAGACGATCCGGCAAATCGACGTACGTCAAGTCAGGGCGCATCAACTGGTATTCATTATCGGGCGTTGCCAACAGTACTTTGTTGCTTACTGGCTTCCCATCGACGTTGGTCCGTTCGCCCGCCTGTACGACTCGAAAGTTTTTCCCGCTCATGTCAATCCTGAACGGCACCAGAGTGCCTTACATTCCTTAGGTGAAACTTCATGGGCTCTGAGATTCCATGTCAATTTAACCAAAAGAGGGGTCTAACAATCTGTGCGAATTGGAACACCTTTCAAAACCAAGGTGGGGCGAATCATGCGGTAGATCGATGCGCGTGGCCGGGGAATCCGGCACCCTTACCGAGGATTCTCAAGGTGCATGGACCAGACCTTCTCCGCGCGCTCCACTCGAGGGCGAAATATTCCTCATGACATCCCCTTTTATGGAACGAACAAACCGGAAACTGACCACGCTCCACAACTACTCCCATTTGCATTCTCCCCACGCCCCACTTATCCTAAGCTTTAACGCGGATGAAAATAGCCCTCGCCCAATTCAATCCCACGGTCGGCGACTTTGAAGGCAATTCCTCACGCATTCTTACGCTCGCAGCGGAAGCCAAGCGGCGCGGCGCGGAACTCGCGGTCTTCTCGGAACTCTGTGTCTGCGGTTATCTTCCACTCGATCTTCTCGAACGCCCCGCCTTCATCCAGCGCAATCACGACACGCTGAAGGAAGTCGCCGCGCAATTGCCGCTTCCGGCCATCGTCGGCTACGCCGGCCGCGTGGACCACGCCAGGGCAGGGAAGTCCATTGCCAACAAAGCCGCGCTCATCTGCGAAGGCCGCGTGGTCTTCGAGCAAAGCAAAATGCTTTTGCCCACCTATGACGTCTTTGACGAGTCCCGCTACTTCCAGCCCGGCGAGAAGCAATACGTCTACGGCCTGGGCCGCGAGCAGCTCGGCATTACCGTCTGCGAAGACGTCTGGAACGACAAAACCTTCTGGAGCAAACCGCTGTACGCACGCGATCCCGTCACCGAACTCATCTCCCAGGGCGCCAGCGTACTCATCAACCTTTCCGCTTCGCCTTACACCATTGACAAGCGCTTCCTTCGCGTGGACATGCACCGCTCCATTGCCATCCATCACCAGCGCCCGGTGATTTATGTCAACCAGGTTGGGGGCGACGATTCGCTGGTCTTCGATGGCGGGAGCATGGCCCTGACCGCCGGCGGGGAAGTGGCCGCGCAGGCCAAAGCCTTCGAGGAAGACATCGTGCTCTTCGATACCGTCACCGGCCAGGGCGAACTCCACGAACAGCCCGCCACGGAGATTGCCTATGCCCATCAGGCGCTAGTGACCGGCACCCGCGACTACGTGCGCAAATGCCGATTCAAGAAAACCATTGTTGGTTTGAGTGGCGGCGTGGATTCCGCCGTGGTGGCCTGCCTCGCCGTCGAAGCCCTGGGCAGCTCAAACGTCCTTGGCGTCTCCATGCCCGGGCCATTCTCCTCCGAGGGCAGCAAGACCGACGCGAAGGCCCTGGCGCAAAATCTGGGCATCCAATTCCTCACCATTCCCATCGCCAGCGTCTTCGACGCTTACAATCATGTTCTGGCCCCCGCTTTCGGCAACCGCCCGCCGGATGCCAGCGAAGAAAACATCCAGGCGCGCATTCGCGGCAATTACCTGATGGCCCTTTCCAATAAATTTGGCTCGATGGTCCTCAGCACCGGCAATAAGTCGGAGATCGCCGTTGGCTACTGCACACTCTATGGCGACATGGCCGGCGGGCTGGCCGTGATTTCTGATGTGCCGAAGATGATGGTCTATGCGCTGGCCAAGCACATCAATCGCGAAAGGGAAGTGATCCCCCGCTCGACCCTGGAGAAGCCGCCCTCGGCCGAGTTGCGCCCCAATCAGAAGGACACGGATTCCCTGCCGCCCTACGACGTGCTGGACACCATCCTGAAGGCTTATATTGAAGAAGTGAAAACGCCGGAGGAGATTGCGGCCGAATTTGGCTATGATTTGAAGCTCGTCCGCGACATCGCGGTGCGTGTGGATCGCAACGAGTACAAAAGGAAGCAGGCCGCTCCAGGGTTGAAGATCACCTCGCGCGCTTTCGGTTTTGGACGGCCGTTTCCCATAGCGCAGCGTTTCATCCCATGAACACGAACGGAAATATAAAGAGGACTCGCGTGAAAAACACACTCAAGCTGGCCCTGCTCGTACATTTATTACTCGCCGCGACCGGCGCGCCGGCGCAACAGCCCACAGCAGCCACGGCTGCGTCGCAGGCGCAGAAGGTCGAAGCCTTTCTTCGCTATTATTTCGCCTTGGGCGCGGAAGTGCAGATCACCGTGAGCACACCCACGGAGCTTGGCACCTCCGGACTCCTCGAGGTGCCCATCGAGGTGAAGTCCGCGGAAGGCTCGGACAAGATCAAGATGTATTTGACGAAGGATGGGCGCTACCTTTTGCGGGGCGAAATATCGGACCTAACTACCGACCCCTTGGCAGAAAACATTGCCAAAATGCAGACCGCCAATGCCCCCGTCCTGGGAGATCCCAAAGCTCCCATCACGCTCGTTGAGTACTCCGACTTCGAATGTCCGGTGTGCCGCAACCTGCACGACGCCCTGCGCGGCTTGCTGCCCAAGTACCCCCAGGTGAAGGTCATCTTCAAGGACTTTCCCATCGACGCTATCCACCCCTGGGCGCGGACTGCCGCCCTGGCCGGGCGCTGCGCCTACCAGCAGAACCCCAAGGCCTTCTGGAAGGTCTATGACCTGATTTACGACAACCAGGACCTTATTTCTGCGGCCACCGCATGGGACAAAATGCTGGACCTCGCCGGGCGCGCGGGCCTGAACACAGACACGTTCAAGTCCTGCTTGGCCAGCGCACAGGCCGCCGCCGAAGTCGACGCCAGCCTCGCCAATGGACAGTTGCTGGAAGTGCGCGCCACGCCGACGGTGTTCGTCAACGGACGCAGAATCTCCGGCGCGGATCCGCACACCGTTCAGCAATACATTGATTACGAGGTGGCGCAAATCAAGGCGGGGAAGACTGCACCGAAGAAGTAGCCACACGGGAGAAGAGGTAAAGGCAGAAAAGGCCTTACTTAGAGGGTGCTAGGAAAGGCGAGAAAGAGCCTTCCCTTCTAGTTAACATAATATCTGTTATAGGACGCATGAACACTGGCGATTGATCGACTTTCGCCCCCTAGGCGAAAGGTGCCTAAACAAAGGACTTGACAGGGTTTAAATCCTGTGGGTTTTTTGTGCCCCATCTGTTGACCTCCACGGATAACCCGCCCATCCTGGCGCCGAGCGGGAAAACCATCACAATCCGTCCACAGGTTTTCCCACAGGGAGCGTAACACATGGGCCTCAACGTAAAAAGCGTGACAGCATCGGCCACAAAATACGTGGCGCGCGCACAGGTTGCCGGGCCGGATTATTCGGCGGGCGTGACGGCAGCGGGCCAGTCGCAATTCAACAACGCACTCGCGGCTGCTCCCAACTGGGCGGCGGGCGTGCAAACGGCGGCGGGCAACGGCGCGTATGCCAAAGGCTTGCAGAAGGCCGGGCCGCAGAAGTGGATCACCAACGCGACGAATAAAGGCGCGAAGAATTACCCCGCGGGCGTGGCCTCTGCGCAGGCAGCGTACACGGCGGGCGTGACGCCCTTTTTCACCGTGCTCCAAAACCTCACGCTCACGCAACGGTATCCGCGCGGCGATCCGCGCAACCAACAGCGTTCGGTGGCCGTGCAAACGGCGCTGCACGCGGCCAAGGTCGGCGCAACGGCTTAACGCGGTTTCTCCTGGTCGAGGTGCGTTCCAGCATAACCCGCGCGGCGTAGTTGGCGAGCTACTCCGCGCGGGGCTAAAAAGGCGGGGGTTTTTCGATGACGGCACAGCAAGTCCAAGAGCGCGACTTCCCGAAGGGCCATCCGAAGGCCGCAGACTACGTGCCCGGCTCGCCGGATGCGCTTGAGTGGACGCGCAAGAATATCCACCCGAAAGGCGAGCGCGATTTCCCAGTCGATAGCGTCAAGGCTGCAGACTCCAAAGACACGGACACGGAATTGATCTGGCGTCCGGGCGTCGATCCCACGCAACCGGACCTCGAAGAGTTTACCGGGGCCACCCCGGAAGTCGCCGCGGCGCGCCACGCGGCCTACCTCGCGCAACTGCCCAAAGTCGCGGAGACTCCCATGACGCCGGAGGGCTTCGTAGACACTGGCGCGGTTGCGGCGAAAACTGCGCTCGATTTTCTGTTGGCGCAAGGCCACGACGAACAAACCGCGCGCGTGATCCTTTCGCGCGAAGGAATCGATCAAGTTTTGGCGGCCAAGCACACGCTGGCCGCGAAGGAGTAAACCATGGGTCGGGCAATCGAATGCGTAGCGGGTTTCACCACTAACCCCAGTTCCACGCTTACCACGCTGACTCCCAGCACCAACACGTCTTTCACCGTGCGCGGCACGGACACCACAAAGAATGCGTGGCTGGTGTCGGCTTGGGGCTTCCACGCAACCGTGGGTGAATTGGTTATCAAATCGCCGCGCTTGCATGACAACGTGCAGGGCATCCGTAACCGCGTCACCGCGGCGTATACCGTGCCGCTGTTCAACACCCCGTTCAACCCCATGGCGAAACAACGCCTGTACGCGCAGGATAACCTCACCGTGCAGAACACGGGCGGGGCGGCAGAAATCGACTGCGACGCGCTGCTGATTTACTACGAGGATCTGGCGGGCGTGGCGGGGCGCTTCATCGATTACCCCACACTGCTCAAGAGCGGCATCAATTTGGTGACGGCGGAAGTCACCGTCACCGCCGTTGTCACGGGCAACTTTGGCGGCGCGGTGGCGATCAACTCCACGTTCGACACGTTGAAGGCCAACACCGATTACGCGATCCTCGGCGGCATGTCCGACACCCGCGGTTGCGCGGTGCGGATCACCGGCGTCGATCTGGGCAACGTGGGTGTGGGCTTCCCGGCTGAACCTTCGATCCGCGAAGAGACAAACAACTGGTTTGTGGGCATCGCGTACTGCCTCGGGCTACCGGCCATCCCGGTTGTCAATTCGGCCAACAAATCGGCCATCACGATTGACGTGCAAACCAACGGCTCGGGCGGCACCTACATCATCAACCTGTTGCTGATGGAAATGGCCGCGGGCGCGGTTGGCGCGCAGGGCATGTAGAAATTCAATTCGCCTACGGCGAATAGTGTGGAGTAAAACGCGGGGCGGGCGGGAACACCGCCCGCCCCGTTTTCACGATGGGCACGATGAGTCCAAACACGTCGCTACTGGGTGCGAAGAACGCATCCCCGAGCGATCTGACGCCTGCCCCGCTGACCGGGCCATCGAGCGCGGTGCAGTTCGCGTTTCAAGGGCTGCAGCCACCCTCCGCGCTGTACGTCAACGTTGACGATCAACTCATCATTTCCGCGGCGTCTTCGCAGAGCGCCGAAATCGTCACCGTGAACGTGCGTTTACTCCTGCCGAATGGACGCCTGGAAGACATGCAGTTCTTCGTCAAACCGGCCAACACACGCGCGGTCCTGAAAACCTCTTTCCCACTCGCCGAGGGTTTTATTCTGAGCATGAGCGCGGCGGCGGCTGTGGCCGTAACTCGCGGACAAACTTTCGCGCGCGTGGCGCTGCAGCGGGCCGCGGGCGGCGCGGGCCAACCGGCCTATTGCCTCATGGCCGATTACGTCACCACGCAAGCGGTGCCGGGTTTTCCGAATGGCCGCATCCTGTCACCGTCCGAGGGGCCGGGCAACTGCTACAACTTCATCGGTTCCGTGCCTGTGGCTGGAAATGAGTCAACGGTTATCCTTCCCTTGAACGTGCGCTGGCGCATCCGTGCGGCACAGGCAAAACTCACCACAAGCGCAACCGCGGGAAACCGCTTAGTGCATGTCAACATTTCCGGGGTTACGAGCGTCTTCTGGACAGCGGGAGCCCTTGTCTCGCAGGCCGCTTCACTAGGGTACACATACGACTTCGCGGGAATCACGCCATACACCCCGAATGACCCACTGTACAACGTAGTCCCCATTCCGGCAGATTGCGTGGTAACTCAGAACTCGGCGTTGAACTGGACATTCGCAACGTTCACCGGAGGCATACTGGCGGGCGATCAGTGGACGGCTCTGAATATCCTTGTGGAAGAGTGGCTCGACAACGTGTAAGGAGAAGTCGCGTGGACGAAGGGAAAAACAACGGGCAGAGCGAGCGGCCTGACGGCGTGCAGAGCATCCGTATTTCGCACGACGTTTTCCGGCACAAATTCGATATGGACCTGGGCGGTTTGGCGCTCGATGAGGCGCTGAGTTTATTGGAGCGCGCGCACCGGGAACTCGAGGCGCGCTATCGCTTCCAGCGAGCGCGGGAATTGGCTGCGGAAGCCATACAGGATTTGCAGACGGACGCGCTGATAAAAAACGCCATGCGCGACCCGCGAATCAAGGCGTAGGGAGCGAGGGCCATAGACCTATGGGCGTGCGTCTACCATCGGTAGCAAGTACAGCGATCACGAATCCCCTGCCTTCCACGGCCATCGAAACCGTGATTTGCACTCTTCCGCCACTCAATATCCCTCTCGATTTCGCGCAGATTCTTTTGTTCTGGTTTGCCAGCATCACGCTTGCAGGAAACGGCGCAAACCTCACCATGCGGCTCAGGCGCGGGACCACCACCTCTGGGGCAACAGTTGGCACGGGCGGGTGGGGAGTGACGGCGGCGGCGAGTACCCTAGTGATTCTTTCCGGCTGCTACCCGGACACTCCGGGGGCGATTGCGGGGCAACAGTATTGCCTCACGTGCCTGCAGGCCGGGAACACCGTTGCGGGCACGGTGAACGACGTGGCTATGATCGCCCTGGTTTTGTAGCAGTAGAACTCTAGAGAAAGGAGAACCCCGTGAACTTCTGGATTCAGATGGGTATCACCATCGTAAAGGGTGTGCTGACGGAGATTCATTTCGACCCCAGCAAAGCCACCATTTACAAGACCGTTCTGCTCGATCTGGCGAACGGCATTTACGTTGTGTTCGGACTGACCCCGCCGACTCCACCGGCTGCGAGTTAGCATGGAGCGGGAGCGCTCACATTTCGACTGGCTGCAGTTCGCTTCCATCCTGCTCACGTTGATCGGATTTGCGCTCTACAACGAGGGCCGGTTGGCACGGATCGAGCAGAGACAAATTGACGCGGAGGAACAGCACCGGCAACTGGTGCAGCAACTCCAGAAGTTAGAGGACAAATGGGATCGCTCCCCAACCCCCTGCAGACCATCCCAGACGGCGCGGTAGACCTCGACTTTCCCGCACCCCAGTACGAGAACGATTTCGACACGATTGTAGGCAATGCCGCGACCGATTCGGACGGCTTCGATGATCTGTTCAACACGGCCTCCACGATCACCACAGAGTACCCCAACTTTGCGGCGGGCCTCGACATCGCCATCGACCTCTTCGATTCGGCGCTCCCTGGACTCGATACCCCGTGGGAGCAGGACTTCGCGGACACGATTACAGACGCGATCACACAAGGCGACCCAGATTTCGAGCAGTTCGCCACGGACATGACAGGAAACTCACCACCACCCGCGGGCACGCAACCCGGCAATCCTGCAGGCGGCGGAACGGGCGGCGGCACTCCTCCCGCGGGTGCGATTGAATACACCGGCCAAGTGTCGATAGCGTACACCGGGGCACAGGGGTCGCCGCTAACAATGAACGTGCAGATTGAGGTTGATCCGGCATGAGCTTTGCAATCACACCCGCCACCAAAACACCCGCAGCGAAGACAGCGGCGGCGGGGCCGAAGCCCGCGGTGCAGCCACCAAAGGGTGGCGGCGGATCGCCGGGTGGGGGCAACCTGCTCGGCGGCACATACACGTTCCCAAATACGACCTTCGGGGCAGCGCCATCCTCCGAGTTGTTTCAACTGCAAAACACTAGCAGCGCGGCGGTGCGCCTCACCAGCGCGGGCCTAAGCTCGCCCACACCGCAACTTTGGAGCACGGATATATCGAACCTGGACGGGCAGCTTTTCCAACCGGGAGACACGGCCACATTCACGGTGACGTTCACGCCACCCGCACCGCCAAGTTAGGAGGAACAGTGAATCCACTGATTAAGCATTTGTTGGTGACTTCCCAGACCACGTTCGACGCGCGGGGCAACGCGAATCCCACGAACGTGTACAGCTACTACGTGCTCAACCATGGGCCGTTTGTGGACAAGTACACGGACGCCGACAACACGCCGGTCAACGTCAATCTGGGCTTCCAAAAGCGCATCGATGCGTTGCGCGCCGTGGGCGCTCTTCCCGCGGGCAGCTAGAGGCCATTCGCACGGGCGTTTTTCACTGAGGGAGCACCATGCTTTTTCTGCAGGGTTTCGGCTTCGATTTCGGGGACTTGGAAGACATCCTCGACGGCCTGCTACAAGACTTCCTGGCCTACCTGCTCGCCATACTGCAATTCATCTGGTCCGTGCTCGTTTTCGTGGCGAATTACATCTGGGCGGCGCTCAACTGGATCGCCAACTTCTTCTACACGCTTTTTCAGGACATTCAGAAGGGCCTCAAGTGGATATGGGAGAACGTAATCAAGAGCGGGCTAACCAAGCTCATCACGCTGTTCCAGAAGGTACGCGCGTGGCTGTCCAGCTTCCTGAAGCCCGTGGTGGATTTCCTCAAGAAAGTCCGCGCGTGGTACGACTGGATGTTTAATCACTTCTGGAAGCCGATTCTCAACATGATCGGCATACTCCGCAAGATTCTCACGATCTTCCGGCTGTTGGGCTTCAAGTGGGCCGCGCGGCTCGACGGCGACCTTGCCATGATCGAGGAAAAGATTGTCCAGATTTACACCACGCTGCGCGGGTACATCAACACGGCAATCACGTGGATCGACCTCATCATCGATCCTACCGGCATTCTGCGGCGCAATCCCCTGTTCGCGGCCATCTTCCAAAGCTCGAATGAGCTACGCAACGTCCTGCTCACCGTGCCCACGCGGCCACTCACGGGCGGCGAGATGGATCAACAGACGGCGGATCGCAACAGCATGACGCTGGCGCAGCAAAAGAGTGACTTCCAAAACTACTATTCGCAGGGCCAGCTTCCCCCCGACATGGCGCAGTCGCAGAAGGATTGTCAGGCGTACCTGGACGCGCTTCTGAATGGCACATCTATTCCAGAGTCAAGGCCAAACGGTTTCTAGGAGGAAACATGGGAGACTTCGGACCACAAATTCCGCCAGTCAGTACGCCGGACATGGCGCAAAGCAAACAGCTAGAGGACGTGGGCACGCGCCAGTCATCGATCTGGGCCTACATCTGGGCCACGCTGGCGGCTAACACATCGACGATCCTCAAGGCGTTTATTACTTGGCTTGCGGGTGCATTCGATGAACTCATGTCCCTGATAGTTCCCTTCCTGACCGCATCGCAGGGCGAAACCACGCAAGGGTTTTACGACCTGATCGCGGCGCTACTAAATGACCTGCTCGGCGTAGAGGTGGCCGGGTCGGATTTGAGTGACGCTCAGGACAACCGCGGGCGCATCGGGGCCATGCAGCAAGTGGGCAGCGATCTGTTTACGGCTTTGGCGAACGAATTCCTCGGCAATCAGCCGGACTCGGGCGAGGGCGAAGGGCCGGGCGGATTGCCGGGTGATGCCGGTACGCCGATGACGCCCGCACAGGGCGTTGCGGCGGCGAAAGCGTTCATCGGTTTTGCGCTGTCGTTTTCGGTGCGGCAGGGGAACGTGTCTGTGCTCACGGACGCGCTCTCCGTCCATCTGCTCGGGCAGATTCGGGAGTACGGCGAGATGATGGCCGAGAACCTCGGCCTCGGACGGCTCACGCGGCGCGCGCTGCAACCCTTCATTCAAACGATGATCTCGACTCCGCTGCAGCAAGCCCTAAACCAACAGTATCGCCCTCACGTGATGGATGCGAAGCAAGTGGCCATGGCCTACATCCGCGGCGAAATCGATCAAGGCGATTACCACGACGCTTTGGCGCTGCAGGGCTTCAAGGAAGACGACATCACTTTGATGATCGAAGACACGTACACTCGGATGCCCTTGCACCACATCCTGAAGTTAAACGAGAACAACGCGATTTCGGACACAGACGCGCAGGCCCGAATTCAAGCCCTGGGCTACAGCGTGGCCGACATCCCTTTGCTACGGATCGCCATTAACTACGAAGAGATTGCGGCGCTCGACCGGCAAGAGCTATCGCACGCCATGACCGACCTTTACAACGGGGTTATCACACTCGATACCTTCACTTCGCTGGTAAACTCTTCCAGCCTCGGGCCGGTCGTGAAGCAGGCGTACCTCCGCAACGGCGCGAATCGAGTCAAGTCGGCGCACAAGGCGCTCGGGCTGGCCTTCTATAAGAAAGCGTTCCTTGACGGGCAGGTAACTATCGATGAGGTGCTCACGGAACTCACCAAGCTCGGCTACGGGCCGGACGATCAAGCGCTCTACGAGGTGGAACTGCTCGCAGAGCTAGCGGCTAAAAAGGCGAAGGCGGCGGCTGCAGCGGCGAAGGCGGCGGCGAAGACTTCCTCCACCACAGGAACCACCGGCACCAGTACGACCTAAACCCCACCCACCGGCGCACATCGCGCTCAGGACTCCCCCCAAAGTGGGGGGCAGGACGGCCTAACTCTGCACCCGCTGGTGGGGTGGCCCAAGGAAAACACGTTCGGCGCTCAAATCGCATCCCTGGCGCAACGGCAACGGTTTCGCCTGCCATTCGCCGTTTGGCCGTGTGACGTTCGACCCGGCACGGCGTGGCAGAGGAAACCGTTGCGGCATGGCCGTGCGTCTGTTGCCGCTGGCAACGTGTGCCGTGCCGCGTGGCAGCCTGTGCCGTCTCGTGCGGCGTTCTGCGCCGTTGAGCGCGCCACGGTGTGCCTGTTACAGGGAGGGCCAGCGGACTCACCATTTTTAAGAATTCCTATTTTTTTTCCGCGTGGCGCGCGCGAGCGCGCGCGCCTTCAGCTTTGCCTTGAGGATTCTGCTTTGCCTAAACGCTCGCGGATTTTGAGATCCGCGGGGCCCTGTACAGACTTCGCCGGCGTTTCCTGTACAGATCACCAGCTCGCGGCGTCGAGGGTGTGCTGCGATACGTGGAGAAGACTCTGGCGATTCTCAATCAACCATCTTGCAACACCGGCGCACTCGCGCTGTGCAACGCTTTCCTCTAGCTCCATCCGAGCGGCTTTTAGTGAGTGTTGGGAACGATTCAGACATGCCAATTCGAGGCTCTGCAGCGACCTCACAGAGCATTCCAAGAGATACTCCAGCGGGGGCAAGGGCGGTGCGTTCATAAACCCTCCATTTTATTCGTGGTCCTGTGACCTAGGTTTTCGGCATTTACCGTGAGAGTCAAGAGTACGGACGTACTCTCGATTTCAATCCGCGAGCAGGTCTTGCGCCTGCTTCAACTGCTTCTCTAGGCGCTTGTTCCGTGCAGCTTTTTCCTCTGCACTCAGCCAACCCGTAGGGCCAAGCGGGATGATGATCGCCCGAGGGTGCCAAGTCGTGCCCACAATCACCACGCGCTTACCCTCGAAAACGCGCCGAAGATTCGCGCGCACCTGCATCAGAGGCAGGATCGCCGGGCGATCGCCGTCCTGTACAGAAACATCGATCGGTAAATCTGTACAACGCGTGGCGCCGCCCGGCGAAGTCTGTACAGGTTGACGGCCGTAAAGTCTACGCCTTCCCATTTTGATTACCTCCACTCGGGGAAAAACTCGCGGGGGCCTTACGTGCTAGCAGGATTCGCCAAAGAAGAAAAATCAGCGGGCACAATCTCCAACGTGATGCCCGAGGCGTCGAGCACCATCGGCATATCTGCGGCAACGCGGTTCGTCACCAGCAACAGCTTAGGCGGGCGCGTGTTCGGGAACGTGATCGGCCAAAGTGTTTTGTAGGTGAGAATCTGGCTCATCGATGAGGCCGTGGCGCGATCCTTGACCTCGATGATGGTGGGCTGCTCACCCTTCCATGCAATCACGTCAATGCGTTTCTGGGTGTTCTCGATGTACTGGTCCCGATAGATGGCTGGATACTCTGGCCCCGGATCGATCCCGTTGCCCACCCGCACGTTGTAGGAAAACGAATCGTACTCCAACTGGTGCAGGGCCAGCCACGCGCGGAAAATAATCACTTCGCGCGGGGCCATCCCCGGATACTTGTGCCGGTCACTTTCCATGCGTTGTGCGGGTGTCGCCATTGTGCCTACTCTCCAAGCGGCTTTTCTCCGGGGTTCATGCGCTTCCAGAATTCGATCACAGCGGCGATCACTTGACGGCTCACCAACTCGCCGCCCAACAAATCCGCACGCACATCGATGTTGGAAAGCAGGTCGTACAAATCATGGTGCAGAAGGCCCGCATCACCGGGCTTTCCGCCCAACATCTGTACCGCGATACTGTGTGGCCCGCGCGCTCCCATGTCTACCTCTTTACCACGGCATCATCGAACATCTTTTCGAGCCTCTCCAAGAGCGCGACAAAGCGCTCGATTAGGTCGAGAAAACGATCCACGCGGGCCTGCAATTCCGGGTCTTCCTTCAACTGAAATTTCATGCGTCAACGGCTCCCTTCTCGTCATGGGGCAGGATTGGCTACCTGCCCCACCAGCGGGAACGCTCTGCACCCCCGCCCGCTGGACGGGATTAGTGCAGCAAACTCTTCATGCGTCAACGGCTCCATTCTGCACGGCGGCATAGTCGTTACGGTTGATCTTGCTCCCCACCCACAAGGCCCACAGAAAAAGCCAGTTTCGCCGGTCGTTTGTGGCGGCGGGCACGCCCTGCAGAAACTTAATCACCGCAGGCTTCTGATTCGGGAAAAACAGCGAATCAGGCAGTATGTCGCTGAGTCCCTTCGGCAAGGTCTTCCTCCTGACGCAACACTACCCGGAGCGTAGAGCAATTCGCCACGGCGTCCGCGAACAAATCATTCGCTCGACGCAACGCAAACAGCGCATAGCTTGTGAGCCCGATGGCCTCTTGCTCTTTCCACGCGATTGTGAGCGAGGCAAGGGCTTTCTCGGCTAGGTCCATGCCCACGGAGATTTGTGCTTCCAGGTCGTCTCTCCGTTCGCGTGTGTCCATCACTTCGCCTCCGCTTTCTCCGTGGCGGTTGCGGCCCGTTCCTCGGCTGCTACCGCGTCAAGGTCTGCGGCGCTCGGCGCGCCTAGCAGAGAGGATCTCTCTTGCGCGGTTACGTCTTTCCACATTCTCCAATCGGGCGTGTAGAACATCCCCAGGCTCAACCCTGGCTCTCCGCTTTCGTAGCAATCGTGCAAAATCAACCAGGCCATCGCCGCATCTTGTGCGGTGTGGTGATCGCCAATCGCTCGACTCCATTTCGCCAACCTCTTCAAGTAGGCCGCTGCTCCATAGACCCAACTGCGCGGGCGGGGTTTTTTGTCGAGCCAGCGTCTTTCCCCATACTGCATGTGCTTGGTATTCTTTGAAGCAATCTCCCTCTGAAAAATAGACCCACTCGACCCGGCACCCATCGCACCAAAAGTGTTCTCTGGGGCAGGTGTCGCAGGGGAGCCAGTAGAGTGGCCCGCTGCACTGTGGACAGTCGGGGGCATAAAGCACACCTTTCTCCGCTAGGCGGTCTCGACGTGCCAGTGTGGACTACCGATGAATCGCTCGTCGAAAATGCCCACTTTCGCACCGGCCTGCAGCGGCACAAGTTTCTGTGCGAAATCGTTAGCCTGCTCCACGGTCAAGTCGCGGCTGCGAATGTCTGCGGCTTTGCCCACGTAATGCTTCGAGCCTGTGCCGTGGATCGAGTCGCGTGCAGAAGTGACGATGAGCGGCAACGAGAACAGAGTCCAATGCAGCGCGGCGGCGGCAGCCAAGAACGCTTCGATGAACGGATCGAGGCCCGCGACGACCACGGCCTTGTCCGCGACTTCTAGGTGCTCGGGCCACCAGTTAGGTGCAGGATCGGGAATCATGTTTCCTCTCTTTCGTTTTGGGGGGAGCGCGAGAAGGGAACGCCAACGCGCGGGAGAAAATTATGAAAGCCCGCGCGGGCGACTCAACGCTCCCCCGTTTTTCTCACGCGCCGTTGCCATCGTGGCTGTCCGGGCACACTGGCACGGCAACGTGTGAAAACCTAGAAACCTTTTGGGCCTTTTGGCTTCGTGATGATGCGATAGAATCCACGCAAGGCCCACACGAAACCCACGATGCACCAAACCACAAACGCGATAACACCCAAGATGCCCATCGCGTGTTCTGTTTTTGGGGTGAGTCCTAGGATCATAATCAGACAGAAACAAACACCCAACCACACGAAGAAGTTTTTCACGGCGGCACGCTCCTTAGTTTGGCGATCCGTCCGCACCGGCTCCCTCCTGGGGCACCGGCGCGGCGCGGTCGATCTGCGCCTCGATCATCTTCTTTTCCCACGGGTGAATCCACACGTTCTCCAAGTCGTACACGTTGGCTTCCTTGCGGCAGAAAAAACATACCGGGCCAGTCGGGGCTACCGGCTCCAATTCCGGCTTCGCCTGGCCCGGCTGTACCGTACTTGCCTGCACGGTCCCTTTGGTGAGAAACTCCGTCACCCATTTTCCCACCGTCAACGCTGTGGCCCCGCCCTCGACTACCAGCGAGAGAAAATACTTGCACTGCGCCGCATCCTTGATGCGGTTCAACTGCTTCGCCACGGCCAGATTGATCGTGCGCCTCTGCAGGGCCTCGAATACCTCCGTGTTCCCGCGCAACAGCGCGAGGCGCTCGTTGATCCACGTGGGCCGCTGGCGAAGCACGCGGCACAACTGCTCTTCCGTGTAGTCGTATTTCCCGATCAAGTCGGCCACGAATGCAGCCTCTTCCGCGGTGCTCAAATCTTCGCGGAAAAGAGCGCTGTGCAGCTTGATGGCCTCGCGCGCATTTTCCGGGTTATCGAAGATGAGGCACGGGAGCGTTTTGTGGGACAGCATTTTGCCCACCATATAGCGCCTGTGGCCGTCCGCGATTTCGTAGCGCACCGGGGCGTGCACGGCTTTACCCTTTGCACCGGATCGCCCCGGCCCTTCCGCGCTACCCTGTGTCGTGCTCACAAGAACGACCGCGAGCGGCTGAATGTACCCGATCTCTTTGACGCTCTCGCACAAGTCTGCGAGTTTGCCCTCGTCCATCTCGCCGCGCGCGGGTATTTCCGGCTCGATCAACTGCTCAATCGGGATTAGCTCGTACTTCGGCATCAGAGCGTGTCCGTTTCTTCCTTTACCGGGGCCTTGTGATGGTGCAGGGCCAGCAACCCTTGCGTGATGGTTGCGCCGCCCACAATCGCTATGTTGAAAGGCGGGGGCGCAAACTTGCCCGCAACCGTGGCCACGGATAGCGCCGTCAAACCCACCTGGGAAACCCCGTGCCAAAACTTGGAAAGATGCGGTAGTTTCATCGTCCCTCCTTGGGCAACGCATCGATGGGCAACTCCTTAAAATTTGCCAGCGCGTGCAGCGGCACTTTTTCGCCAATCATCACGCGCTTGCCTTGAATGATCGTGAGGCGAAAAGCGATCACGTCTTTCGGGACCAATCCCATCTCCCTTTTGAGGGCCGGATCGATGGTCATCACCATCGAGCTTTTGCCCCACAAGTGGACTCGGCATAGGATCGCGTTCGCCATGCTATCTACCTAGACTCCCCGGCTCCATTCACAAACTCGCGCGGCTATTCTTTACTTAGAGAAACGTGGTTAACTTTCGCGTTGGAAATGCCAGCGACAATGCGCTCGGCATCCTTCGCAAGTTTGGACGCACGCACAAAGAACTTGCCTAAGTCGCGCACCGTTTCCACGCGCCCGGTCACAGCCAATCCGCGCACCGCGCTAGTGTCCACTTTCAGCGTGAGATTCATGTGATCCAGCCTCCGTTTTCCACTTTTCCACCGCGATAAAGTCTTTACAACAGCAAGACCCCCACATCTAGGCTCGTATCCACCAGTGTGTATGTCCTACTTACAGAGTATATATGTGATGATGATGAAGGCTGTGGAAAAGGGCGTTATGTCCCCATGCGAGTTTATCTGTTATAGGACGCACTGTCAAGCCTTTTCTTTCACTATTTCCATCTTTTCTGTGAATATCCGGGCTAATTGCTAGGCACTTCCCCGGCTGGCGCGGGGGGTGCGCCAGCCGGGCCTACTGCTAGGGCGGAGGGTTTTCCTGAGGCTATGGGGTGAGCTCGTAAACGCGCTGACAATAAGGCGCGCCATTCCGAGTGGACGACAAATGGCAGTTGAGCTGAAGGCGGCCGGTTTCGCACGGCCCGCAATAATGGTGCATGTCCGCGGGCGCGTAAGAAAGCACGGGCCTCATGCGATCAGGGCTGCGGCCCGGCCTGAGTGGTCCCCCAGCGCGCCGTAAGAGACTACCCGTAGCTAACCGCCACGGGGTCAGGAACACGCGCGCGCCAGTTCGGAGCTTACGGCTGCGTCACGGTAATGGTCCACGTGTCGGTCGTGACGAACGCGGAGTAGACGCTGGGTTCGTTCACAGCGGCTTGCATTGCTGACAGCGTGGCGTCCAGCTTTGAGCCTGCGGCGATGCCGGAGTTCGCTACGCTGTGTGAGTGCGCGTCCGCGATGGTCACCGTGTAGGTGTTAGTCGGTATGGACATGGGGTCCTCCTTTCTTTAAGGGTGGGTCTGAATCCTGGTTCAAGGTCCTGGCTCCGCCTTCCTCGCGGAGCTCCATCACCGCCAGCGTATGATCGCGCCCTATCGCGCCAATTTCGCGGCCACCGCGCCCGCTGCTGCGCCAATCACAAACCATTTCGCCGCGCGCTGCCTGCAGCGCGGTGTCGCGTTCCCTGCTGACCGCCTGCGTCTTCGTCTGTTCATCCTTGAGGTTTGCCTGGGTCGCGGCCAGTTGCGCCTGGCACTCCTGGCAGTTCACGGCAAAGTCATAGAGGGGCTTCAGGTCTTCGGCGGGCAGCTGCAGCTTGGGATTCGGGGTTTCGGTCGGCTGCTTGGCGCCTCCTGGGACTGCAGGAAGGCTTGTGTTGGCTGTCTGGGCTGGTAGGGTAAGAGGTGCGGGTAGCGGCAGGACGTCCGGCAGGGCCTTCATAATCTGTGCCGGGTTCTGGACCGTGGCTTTCTTTTCGTTGAGCTGGGTCAGGAGCTGCGTGAGTTCCGCATTGCGCGATTGCTGTCGCGCATCGGCATCCCCCAGCGCCTTCTGTGTGGCCTGCAGCTCCGCTTTGAGTTGCGCCTGCTCATGTTGCGTCCCGCGCCAAGCAAAATACACACTTGCGGCGGCCACCAGCGCAATCACTACTGCCGCGCCTTTGAGCCAACTCCCCAATGTCATGACGACCTCTTGTGCAGACAAACGCTGCTACCGGTAGCGCGCCATCCGCGCCAGCACTTCCTCCGCGTAATCCGGATTCCCTCCGCCGTTCCATGCGAGCAGCGCCCGCGTTGTGTCGCCGCCCGCCGCGTCCAATTTCTGACGCAGAATCCTGCAGCCCACGGCCAACCCCACCGCCGGATCGCACAGCGTGGAAAGAAAAAGAGAAGCCACACCCTTTTCCCGCGCCAATTGCCCCATCACCTGCATCAATCCCCACGAAATCCCGCGCGCATAGGCTTCCGTTGCGCCTACCTTATTGTTGGTGTAGAGCGGCGCAACGTATTTGGCGAAAAAGAGCGGCTCGTAGCGCATCGCCCAGGGGTTCCAGTTGGACTCTTGCTCCACCACCGCACACACCAGTGCGGGATCAAGCCCTTCGGCCTGGGCGGCATGCCGCGCCAGGTCCATAAGCTTTGCATCGAGTGGCATTAGTGCCGCTGGCAGTTATTCTGCAGGTCCACGTAATTCACGATGGGCAGCTCTTCCAGTTCAATGCCCTGCCGTTCCGCAATGGTGTAAAGTGCGCGGTAGATGCGTGGGAGGTGGCGTAACGCCAGGTCGCGTAGGAACACACGATTGATTTCGTCGTCGCGCATTCGACGGTGGATCCAACGGAGGAATACCACAAATTGCGCGCCGATCGAGACCACTGCCAGAAGAATTGCGGAGGAGATGGAGAACATGCTGGGGCCCCCTGGGTTTCACTGCAGCGTCAGGGCAGAGCTTCCATTAGGGAATGCCCTGGTGACAGGTCGTCGAGTGGGGCGACCTCAAGTCTTGAGGCACCGCAAGCGCGGCACTACATAAACAAACTTGGCAGACTGCCGAGCGTCCCGCCCGCACTCGATCCCAGCGATGAGAAGAACCCGCTGGGCCGCGAGGCATTCGCGCGCACATTCAACAACTGTGACGGAATCCCCAAGGTCTTCCCCAACAGGTTCGCATCAACCCCGTACAGTCCCGATAAGCCTTGCAGCGCCGACATCTGCTGTTGCATCGCGGTATTGGCGAAATTCACCTGGTTCTGTTGCGCCGTAGTCGCTTCCTGACTGGCTTTTTGCCGTGCCAACTCGTCCGTTAAGTCCGCGTATCCCGCGGAATTCCCGGTCTGCGCTACGCGGTTATTCGCCGACTGTTGCAGCGAGTCGAAGGCGCTGGCCAGCGCGCCCTGCGATTGACCCGTGATCGCCGCCTGCGTCGCGGCGCTATATCCCGGATTGTTCACAATATTCTGATACTGCGTGCCCACTTGGTTCCCCAGCGACTGCTGTTGTCCCAGCAATTGCTGGTTCAGCGCGTTGGTCTGCGCCAGTTGCTGGTCCGTCATCTCGCTCGGCACATCCTGCGAAAGCACCGCCACAAACGACAACCCAAATCCTTGATAAAAATTCGTCACAAACTGGTACCGCGGCATCTCCTCCAGCGTGCGGTCATCGTTGAACTTCTGCTCAAACGGCAGGTGCCAGTTCATGTCATTGGGGTTCCACCAGGCATACTGCAAGCCCTGCCAAAAAAGCCGTGCCTGCCGGATCCGCCGGATCTCGTGCATCCGCGCCGCCACGCCCTCCACGCGGTATTGCCGCACCAGTTCCCGCAGCGCGTTCACCAGCTCCGGCCGCTCTTCCTCCAGCCTCTCGAAGTTCGGCCCCAGGTCCACTCCCTGGCTCACCTGACTCTGCAGCCCGTCATTCCGAACGGAGTCCGCGAAGCGCGGGTTTTGCGCCCCGTACGCTTCGTCGGGGCGAGGAATCTCTCCGAAACTTGCCCCCACGTCTCCCGCCCCCGCATTGCCATCCGCCGGCGCCGTCATCCCCAGCTCCCAATCTGTCATCGCGTTGTCCATACCGTCTCTCATCTCTCGAGTCCCGTCGTTGTAGTGGCCGATCTTTAGATCGGTCGGGTCAATCTATCCGCCGTCGCGCGGCCTCTTCTTCTCTGTGTTCTCTGCGGCCTCTGTGCTCTCTGCGTTAATTCCTCGTCTTTGTTTCTGAAATCTACGGCTCCTCACCCCTTCATTGCTTCCAATTCATTCCTTCGCTGCACCTGCTGCCACGACCTCTTCCGCAGTCTCGGCAGCTCCACCGGCTTCACCGGCTCCGCAAACTCCACAGGCGGAAATCCCGCCGTCCCCAGCAGCGAATTCAGCAGCGCGCGATTCTCCCCGCGCAAACGCGCCACTTCCTCTTCCAGCAGCAAGACGTACCGCGGCCTTAGCAATTTCTTCAATCGCTCCAACATTCAGTTCATCCTTATTATTGGTATGATTATTTTTTTACTTCGCGATGCGCTGTGCCAAGAGCCAGGAAAAATAGCACGCCGCATACGGCGAACAACAACCCCGCTTCGGTTAAATAATCACTCAACTGCAGCGTGGGGTGACGCACGAGCAGCGACGTCTGCCAACTGAACACCAGCCGGATCAAATCCAGCAACCACACAAAGGTGAGCGCAAAGTGGATGTTGGACATTTTCTTGTCACAGGCCAACCCGCGCCGCTCCACAATGAGCCAATACAACACCGCGAACAAACCGAACGGCAGAGCACCCACACACCACAACACTCCCATGGGCACATAGTGCAATGCTCCCGACCAGGGCACCAGCAATCGGGAAGGCAACACCGCCAGCAGCGTGCCGCCGGCAATCAGAAAAATCGCCACGGTGCCGAACTGGTGCATCGGCGTGGAGGGATGCAACCATTCCCACCAATCAGACTTGCCCCTCGCCCTGCTTGCCATGCATTCAATCTAACAGCGGAGACCGCAACACTGAGTCCTGACCCACGGAATGAAGCGAATGAGGCAACGCCCGCTCGCTCTCACCAGTTCCATCGCCGCCGCGGCAACCTCTGCGGACCGAACTGCTTGCGTGCCTCCGCCTCCAGCCTCTGAAACTGGATGGCCCGCGAAGTCGGGTCTTCCGCGCTCACTTGCCGCGCGATTTGTTCGCCCAGCGGCATGCCGGGCATGAACCGCGGTTGAGAATAAAGGGGCGGAGCCTGCCCCGCCCCGGGTCCGCCTCTGGCGGATGCCCCAACACCGGCGTATCTTGCGCCGGGAACTATGCCATACCGCGCCGCGTCCGCCGGATCGTCGCCTTCCACCTTGCGTACATCCTCGACCCGCCGGTCGTCGCGAATGAGCTGCGGCAAACACTCCATCAACTTCGTGCAATTCTCCGTAATCACCCAGGCGTCCTGCTCCAGAAGTTGATACATCAACTGCCATCCGCCAATGCGGTCGTCATCCGCAGGTGAAGGACGCGGCAAGCCATTCGCCGCCAGCACTTCTCCGAGTTGCTCCGCAATCGAAGCTTCGCTGGTGCGGTGGGCGAAGGCATCCGGCGAGAGGTAAATCTCCTGGATCTTTTCGTCCTTGCAACGCTCGGCAATCGCCTGCCCCAGCATCCGCGGGGAAAGCCCGTTCTGCACGAACTCCCGGTACGTTATGATCCTCGCCGCAGCGTCGCCTCCCGCATCGCTGGCCGGCGCTGGATTCCTGGTCGCTGATCGCTGATTCCTGATCGCTGCCAGGGGCTCGGCCGCGTGCCAGTACACTGCGCTCGGATGCTGGAATCCCCAGTCAATCGAAATCCACCGCGGCCACCACGCCTGCATCCCAATCTCTTCCGGTCGCGCCGTGTGCCGCCCAATCTCGAAAAGATCGAAGTATTGGCCGGCGAAAAAGTCCCAGTTCCCTTCCAGAAACGCCTTGCGAAGTTGCTCCGGAAGCGCCTCGAGCGTCTTGCGATAATTCAGGTCGTTGGCGTAAATCGGATTATCGGCAATCCGCGCGCGTATGAAGTCGTAATCTGTCGGATCGTACTGCTCGGGCCGCTCGAATCCCGGCGGCGGCGCCTTGTCCACCCACAGCGCCTTGACCCAGGCGTGGCCGATGTTGCCCGGGTTCGTCGCACCGGCCATGCAAGGAAACGTTCCCGGAATCGGGCATCGGTTCCGCGAAGTAAGAAACTGCCATTGTTTCAGCGTGAAGTGCGTCAGCTCATCGATCCCGATGAACAAAAACTCCGCGCCCTGGTACTGGTAAACGTCGTTTTCGTTCCGGCAGTAGCCAAAGCGCGTGGTGGACCCGTTCTTCCATGTGACGATGTGTTTCGCCTCGTTGAAGCTGCGGTACCACGACGCCGGCACGTCCCTTCGGAACTGTGCCACCAATGAAGCTTCCAACTCCGGAAAAGTCCGCCGCAACAACAGCGTGTCGCAGCCGTCATGCAAGAGCGCCTTGCTGAGGGCTTCCCACAACAGCGCCTTCGTCTTGCCGGGTCCCGCGGCGCCGCCAAACAGGCGGTATTTCGCCGTCGAGTTGTGGAACTCCTTCTGCCGCGGAAACGGCTCGTAGGGTTTCCTCGATTCGCACTTACTGGCTTTCTCTTGCCGGCTTGTTTTCAGGCGGTCCGATTCATGCACCGCCTTGCGGCTATCCTCACGCGTTCGATTCTTCATTCCGCCTTTGCGCCGGTTCCCCACGTATTCGCACTTGTGTGCGCCGTACGGTGGCACAGTCACTCCCAGCTGTGTCCCGTGTGGCTGGCGCTCTTGCTCACGCCCCGCGAAGTTTCTTCCCGACGAAAAACGCGGAGATTCCGCCGATCAACGCGGCCGCCGCGCCCCAGTGATGCAGACTCAACACGATGCCGACCACCACCGCACCCACGCCCGCGATTTGCGCCACTTCACCGATGAAAACCACCTTCGGACTTGCCATTTGTTCCTCCTCAATCCTTGGTCATTCCCGGAATATCGATCAGCGTCGGCAGCGATTTTTCTCCGCCGCGCGCATTCTTTCCGTACCTCATCTCCAGCAACCGCTCCAGCAGGCTCTTCGACGACTTTTCATCCGTCCCCCGCAACAACAATTCCGTCAGCCGTATCAGATCAATGTTCACGTTCACCGCATCCACAAAACCAATCCCGTCTTCCGGCAGTGGCACTCCCCCGTCCAGCGTGGCCCGCTCATTCCATAAGCTCTCCACCGGACCGTCTCCGCCGCCACTCTCCTTCGGCTTGCTCTTGCTCGCCTTCTTTTTATCGGGAGTGCACCTGGCCTTTTTCACCTTCGTCTTAGCCGGGTCAGCGTCCGTCTTGTGGTCCGCAGCGTGTGCGGCGGAGGTAGGCGCACTCCCGCCAGCGGTTGAGCCACGTTCGGCGTCAGACCCCGCCAGCTCCGTCAACGAGTTGCAACTCGCCGGGCGATTCTGCCGGCGCACTCCCCGGCGCGTCCGGGATCCCCCTTGGACGCGCACACTTCCGGAGAACGTATCCGTACCCCGGAAAGCCCTCATCGTGATCGTCTGCGGTTGCCCCATCACTTCCTCCGCCTTGCGCGCCACGATGGACACGGCAACTCGTCACCGCGCAAAAGCTCCACCCGTTCTATTGGCCTGGAGTTCACCAAGGCTCCCAGTATCGCTCCCAGGAGCGCGTCGCCATGCCGGCGGCAGAGCCCCGATTCCGGCTCCGCCTTGCGAAGACACGGAATCCAAGCCGTTCGCGACCCTGCGATCGGATAAAATGCCCCGCACCTTTTCACCGGATTTGACCGCGATTCTTGTTGCGTGCCTTGGCGGAACGCAGGCATCGCAAAGCCCAATCTTGCTGCTTTTCCCGTTGGCGCTGCAGCCGCAAACCGCGCGAACGCTCGCTACCGCCCCATCTGAATCGCCCGGCCCTGTGAATCGCTCCGCATCGCCTAAACCAGGATCTTCGCCGTCAGTCCGCTCCCGCCCGTCGAGGAGTACAGCTTGATCCTCAGGAATCTCGCCTGCACTCCCGTCACTTGCCGCCCTTCGCCCGCCGTATTCGTCGAAGTGTCAATGTCCATGTACTCCGCATCCACATCCGCCATGGCTCCTTGCAGCCGTATATTGACGGCCGAGGGCGCGCTTCCATAAATCGTCTGCCACCGCACCGCGAATCCTGTTTCCGGCGCATACCCTCCCGGCGTGCTCAACGCAAACTGTGACCCAGACGTAGTCGCCCCGGGAAACGCTTCATTGTTCCAGCTATATCCCACGTCGCCTGGATACAGCGCACTCGGCGGCGTCGCATTCTGATAGGTCGGCATATTCTCTCCTCAGGCACACTACTCCGCGTGCCACAAACTGTTCTCAATCTCCTGTCGATTCGTTTCGCTAGGGGGGAGGCTGGGGCCGGCTTTTAGGCTTATTCCACTCCTGCTCGGCACCCCAAAAACAAAAAGCCCCGGATCGCGTCCGGGACCAGTTACACTTCTCTACGTTCCATAGTTTACCATATTTCACTAACATGTCAAGAGAAATCTTCATTACCCCTAAAAATATTTTCTACCCCCAGGCTATTTTGGCGTGCCCCGGCTTGTGTCCGCCCTTTTTCGGCTGTTAATCGGTTAACTCACATGCTGACGCCTCCCACTCCATAAATTCCCTTGGGCATCTCGCAATATCGTTATTCTTGTTCCCCGTATCACCGCCGGTTCGCTTTCCCCGGGATCTGCTTCCCATATTCAATGGCCCGAATTAATTCTCGCTCACATTTGTTCTTTGCTCTTGACACGTTCTTCGCAGCGGCGCAAGGTTACATCCCCAGACCTTTTGCCCTCTTCCAGAAAGAGATCCTATGTCCCACTACTGTCTCCAGATAAGTTTCACCAATCAAGCTTGGAGCCAGTTGCCTCACAGTCCGCAGGACCGTTCGGCGTTGGTTCATACTCCCATTGAGAAGCTTGGCGGCTCCGTCCAGGCCACCTTTTTCACCACCGGCCGGTTCGACCTCCTCGCCATCGCCGAATTCCCGGAGCACATCACGCCCGCGGAGATTTCCGTTGCCTTCGCCCACGGCGGTGCCGTCGCCTCCATCAACACCTCGCCGCTCCTCACCTTCGCGCAAGCCGTCGAAGCCCGCAATCGCGAACTCGCTGCCTCCTCCTGCACCATTCGCACGCCACGCCATCTGGCCGCCGTCGCCGGCAGCTAATTCCGCGCGATCCCCGAATGCTGTAGCTCAGGCCTTCAGGCTTGAGGTTTTCCCAGGCTTTAGTTCCTCGCCCGATCTGGAGTGCGGCGGCTTGTTCGCCTTGCTTGCCCTGAGCCTCGAAGGGAGCTTTTTCGCGAAGGGCCGCCGCTTTTACGGTTGAAAGCCTGCCACCAGACCGTGATTCGGCCTCAACCCTCGTCGTCCTTCTTCCCTTCCCAACCTCTGCTAGACTCTTTCCGTGTCCCTTACGAATGTAACCCCACGCCTCGCGAATCTGCGTCTCCATCCCATCAAATCACTCGACCCCATCACCGTCAGCGAAGCGCGCATCAGTCCTTCCGGCGGCCTCGCGCTCGACCGCGCCTGGGCGCTCTATTCCGTGGATGGACGCTGGGTCAATGGCAAGCGCACTCCCGCCATTCACCTGATCCGCGCCGTCTTCTCTCCCGATCTGCGCAGCGTCACACTTTCCGTTCCGGGCGACCGCCGCAGCATACCCGCGCACACCTTCCCATTCCCCGAAGGCCACGATGACGCCGCCGAATGGTTCAGCGTGTTTTTCGAGCAGCAGATCCTCGTCCGCTATTCTCCCGGCGGTTTCCCCGACGACACGATCGCCAACGGCCCCACCATCGTCTCCACCGCTTCGCTCCAAGCCGTTTGCGAATGGTTCCCTGGGCTCACGCTGGACGAAGTCCGGCTCCGCTTCCGCACCACGCTCGAAATCGATGGCGTGCCCGCCTTCTGGGAAGATCAGCTCTTCGGCGAAGACGAGCGCAGCGCCGTGCGCTTCCAAATCGGCGAAGTTCATTTCGAGGGCAGCAATCCCTGCGCGCGCTGCCCCGTTCCCCCGCGCGATCCCTTCACTGGGATCACACTCGACGGCTTCCAGAAGCGCTTCACTCATCTCCGCGAAGCAACTCTACCTCCTTGGTCGCCCCGCCCCCGCTTCGACCATTTCTACCGCCTAGCCACCAACACCCGCGTCCCCTCCTCCGAATCCACCAAACTCCTCCGCCAAGGCGATCCGTTGTCTTTGTAGGGCCCGTCCTTCCGAGGCGGGCCGCTCTTGGGTTTCCCCTCTATCGCCGCTCTCCTCCGTCGCTACCTATGGCACAATTTCGGTTATATTGGCGTCCAACAATCAGCCGTGAACATGCTCACAACCAGTTGGGACTTTCGCCTTTTGTGGACGCTGTTGCCCCTGCAAACCAGGCTCTTCTTGCTCTGCCTCTTTGCAGCCGCGATTTACTCCGGCATCTCTCTGGTGAAAACCTTCATTCGTATCCTAAAACTATCCGGCAACATGCCCGCAGCAGGAGCGGAGACCCTCTATCGCAGGCTCTCAGTGCGTCTTCACAACTTGCGGCAACTTCATTTCTTATTTCTTCTCTTGTTCGGCTTGTTCCTCACCGACGAAGCCTTTAGAACAGCCCTATCCTTCAAACAAGCGCAGATGATGCTCGCTGTCCCAACCATTGCCGAGCTCCTCGATCCTTTGCTTGGCTTTGCTTTCCTATCCCTGCTTGTCCTGACTACGCTTCACTCCCTCCAGTAGCTTGTCTCATCGTGCTTGGAAGCAACGATGAAGCGGCCGAAGAAGCCAACCTAATCCCCTCCCCCAAAATACTTCCTCGGCGGAAACAAATCCCTCCGCAGCAACTCCTCTCCGCAGCGGCGGCGGATTTCCTCCGACCAATTCACCCAGCTTCGCTCGCTCAATCCCAGAAAATGGCGCGCGCGTTCGTACGGAGTCAGCCCCAGGTAATACAACCGGAACAGTACCATGCGCGACGCCTGCTGCGGGCCCTCCAGCGCCGCTTGCCCCGCCAGCGCAAAATCCGCCACCCAATCTTTCAGCTTTGGCCGGAGATCCGGCCGCCACGAATATTTCGCGTCCACCTCCCAGGTGAGCGCCGTAATCCCCCGCTTGGCCTCCAGCACTTCCCTGGCACCGCGATACACTTCCCAGCAAACGTCAAACGCCATCTCCGGCTTCACGCTCATCGGCTCCTCCGCTCGTCTCCGTTCTTCCTCCTCTATTTCCTCTACTTCCTTTAATTCCTTTATTTCCTCCACACTCCCGCGCGGCCCTCTGCCACTTCAGTGAACCGCTTCCCTCTGCTGCGTTCCGTCCCACCGCCCATACCTCATCTGGTACTCCCACACCTTTTCGTGGGCGCTCGGCCGCGTCGTTTCCGCCCACAGGCGCCGCCGCTTTTCCACCTCGAATCCGCCGAACTCCGCCTTGCGCAGGTGCCGCAATTGCGCGGAGATGCTGGCCTCCGGATAGCGCGTCTTGTGCGCCAGTTCTTCCAGGGTCATCCACACGTCGTAGCGCGCCGCGCACAGCAGCACCTCCTGCAAAATCTCGCGCTGCGTTTTCAACACGGGCTGTAGCACCTGCCAATCCACCACTTTCCTCATCCCGTCGCCTCCCCCGCGTCCACTTCCCCCAATACCCGGACTGCAACCCCTCAACCGAGCCGACAACTCACTCCATCTCGGGCTGCTCCTCGTCCCCAGGCGCTGACGGCTCTTCCTTTTCGAGGGTTTCGTCAACCGCTGTATCTTCTTCGTTCTCCGCGGGATCGGGCTCCCAAGCGGTGCGGTCGGGATCCTCGTAATCGCCCGCACAGCCGCTGCAAGCGCGCAAAACCTTTTCCACTGTTTGCACAGATTTCCACAGCCTAGTAACCTTAGGATTACTAGTAACTATATATGTCCTGGTGGTACTGTTTCCCCATCTTTTCCACAGCACCTGGTCCGGGAGGTTTTCGTGAACCCCTACTACACCCAGCCGCCCTGGGAATTCCTTCTCACCGCTTCCCGCAATACTCTGCAGAGCTACGAACTTTCCCGCCTCGCTCATGCGGCGAATCTGCGCAAGGAATTGGGAGCGCTCCTGGATCAGTACCTCGAGGAAAATACCGCGGCCATGCTGGCGCGCTGGCTGATGGATCAGCGCGAACGCACCGTCCTTGGCGAAGTGACTGCTCCCGCGCCCGCACCGCCCGAAAACAAGGGGCGTCGTGCGTCCGATAACTTTTTGGGGGAACGCATCGTTCCGCCGCGCGCTTCCCGTGGACGGACTTGACGTTTCGTCCGCGCGCCGCACGGTTTCGTGTCTCTTAGGTTTGTTTTTGGCTACCGCTGGAATCATCGGCGGCATCAGGGGGGGTGTATCTACATCATCGCGGTTCCACCACGCAGTATGGCTCGCCCGCTTCTCATCTGGCGCGGCTTCGCTGCAGCATGTCCGCGCTTCCCTCTTCGCCAAGCCCGTATCAGCGCCCTGCACAACTCACCTCGCTGCATTACGTCCTGGCACCTGTATATATATTATAAGTCGTACCTTAATGGTATACACATCGTCCGGCGGCTCTCTTCTCTGTGACTTCGTGTCCCCTGTGCCCTCTGCGTCAAAGCCCTTCTCTTTTTGCGGCCCTCCAAAAAACAAAAACGCCCCGATTTCTCGGAGCGCTCTCCTTCCCCGCGATTCTCATTTCTACTTTCTAACTTCTGGTTTCTACGATCTTGCCCCTGCCGGCATCTCCCCGCCGACTTTCTCCAGCAACTGTTCCTTGCGGTACACCAGGGAATTGATGTCATACGTGGCCAATTCAAACCCGTGTCCATGGGTAATCGCGTCCGTCGGGCACGCCTCGACGCAATAGCCGCAAAAAATGCACCGCGAATAATCGATGTTGTACACCTTCGCGTAGCGTTCCCCGGCTGAAATCCGTTCCGCGTCGGTATTCTCCGCCGCCTCAATATAAATGCAGTTCGCGGGACACGCCGCCGCGCACAAAAAACAGCCCACGCACTTTTCCAGCCCGTCTTCATCGCGCTGCAGCACATGAATCCCGCGGTATCGCGGCTGGAAATTCACGGGCTGGTGCGGGTAATTCTCCGTCACCGTCTTCCGCAACATGTTCTTGAAGGTGACGGCGAAGCCCTTCACCAGCGCGACGGCCGATTCTCCGACTTCCCAAAGGAGCGATGCCATAGGTTTCTCAGTCTAACAAACCTTTCGCAACACCCGCAAACACGACCTACTTCAGCGCCTCTACAATCTGCTTCCCATGGAATCTTCCATTTTCTATGAAAATCTCATTCGTGTGCCGCCCCGCCACCACCACGCCCGCCAGGTAAATGCCCTTCGCATTGCTCTCCAGCGTGTTGGGATCGAGCGCCGGCCGCCGACTCTCTGGGTCCAACTTCACTCCCAGCGCCTCGATAAACTCATAATCCGGGTGATACCCCGTCAGCGCGAAGACCTGCTTCGCCGGGACCTGCCGGGTCACCTTTCCGTCTTCGATCAGCACCGCATCGAGCACAATTTCTTTCACCCGCGCCCGGAAAATCGCCTGAATCTGCTCCGCCTTGATGCGGTTCTCGATGTCCGGCTTGACCCAATACTTAATCGAAGTCCCCAACTCCGCGCCCCTCACCAACAGCGTGACGCGCGCGCCGTTCCTCCACAAATCCAGCGCCGCTTCCACCGCCGAATTCTTTCCGCCAATCACCGCCACGTCTTCATGCCAATACGCATGAGGTTCCGTGTAGTAATGCGACACATGCGGCAGGTGCTCCCCCGGCATGCCCATCTCATTCGGCAAATCGTAGTAACCAGTCGCCACCACGATTTTCCTCGCCGCGTACCGTTCTTCCCTTCCCGATTCCGTCTGCGTCACCACGGTAAACGCGCCGTCATGCCCGTCCGCATGCATCACGCGTTCATACAGCCGCAATTCCAGCTCGTAGTGCTCCGTCGCCTTCCGGTAGTACTTTAGCGCCTCCGTGCGTGTCGGCTTCTCCCCGCCGCACACCATCGGCAAATCGCCAATCTCCAGCAATTCCGGCGTGGTGAAAAACACCATGTTTACTGGATAGTGGTAAATGGAATTGCACAAGCAGCCCTTGTCCACCACCAGCGCCCGCATCCCCGCGCGCTTGGCCTCCATCCCGCATGCCAACCCGGTAGGCCCTGCCCCCACGCACACAATGTCGTAAGTAGTCATAGCCCTTTGATTTTGCCGACCTTCCCTCGGTTATGCAAATCCCGAATGACAACCCCAGCGCTGCGCCCCGCAGGGAGGCGCTGCAAGCATTGCTGCTACGAAAGTTGGATCTGCAGGTCTCGGTGTGGACGGTGGGACGCTATTTGCGAGCCTCAGGTCTGGCGCCAGAGAGGCGGAGCGCGTTCTGAATTGCGCCCAAAAGCTCAGCGGCTTCAAACGGCTTTTGGAGGAACAGGTCCGCTCCTGCCTGTAGAGCGAGAGGTTCGTTAAACTTCGGATTGCGAGCGCTCACGACAATAATCGGCACCAGCATAAGGTCCGGGAGCGCTTTCAGTCTCTTCATAACCATAAATCCGTCTCCGGCAGGCAAGCCGAGATCCAAAACGATCAGATCCGGCTTTTCCTTTCGGGCCACGCTGATGGCTGAAATTGCGTCCTTTGCGACCACCAAACTGTAACCCTGGGATTTCAAACGCACTGCCATGGCGCGCACCATATCCAGGTCGTCTTCCACGATTAGTATCCTGTTTTGCATCAGAGTAGGTTCTCCTTTACACGGGTTCGACTTTCAGCAGTTTTCCGAGGCAGGAGGCAACACTTTGTACCTGCCTCTCAAAAGACCAATCATTTTCAATCGCATCGAGGTGCGGGGTCTTAGTGGATACGCTGCAGGATACCCCTGCCAGTTGCAGGTCCTTGCAAAGAGATAGCTGCTCGCGCATACGTTTGACGATAACTTCCGCACCTTTCTGGTCTGTGCAGGCAACAATCCAGAAGAAGTTTCGTGCTGATTGCTGCTGACAAGGTAAGAGCACGTCTAAGTCCGGGAGTATGCATCGGCCTAAAACATCATGGACTCTAGAGAGCGCCCGCTCGCGCTGGCTGTCCGAGGGCCATGCCTCGCTATGCAGCACTTCGACCGTCACCAGCGTAAAGGAGCTATCGATCAGAGTCCCTTGCCTAATGATGGGAGCAATCATCTTCCCGACCGAGAAGACAGGAACGGTAAACGACAAGGTGCAGCCGTCTTTCCGCTTGTCGTCATTCCAGATTCTTCCACCGTGCTGACTTATCAGCTCTTTACAGATATAAAGGCCCAGACCCAGGCCGCGTCTGGACGCCTGTAGCGAATTCTTCGCTTGGTAAAGGCGCTCAAAAATGCGGTCCGACTCTTCTGGAACAATCCCGCATCCGCAGTCGGCCACGGAAACACGCACAAAAGCCGGGTCCTCCTCCAGGACATGTGCTCGCACCGTGATGGAGGATTGCGACGGTGAGAATTTAGCGGCGTTGTCCAAAAGATTCGTGAGCACTTGACCAATGCGCGCGGGATCCGCATAGACCAGAGGGAGATCATCCGCGATTTCGGCTTTTAGGGAGATGACCTTAGCGGCATAAGTCGCGCGGAAGGACCGCATGGTCTGCTGAATGACCTCGCCGATCGAGATCATCGATTGCATTATCCGCAGCTTGCACGTATCCGCTCGCGAGGCTTCCAAAAGGTCGTCAATCATGCCCTTCAACTGATTCGCGTTGCGCATTGCAATCTCTAGATACTCCTTTTGATCCGCATTAATGGCCCCTCCCAAACCGTCCAGCAGAATCGAGACAAACTGGTGAACCACCGACAACGGCGAACGCAATTCATGGGAAACGTGGGAGAGAAACTCATCTTTTAATCTGATTTGTTCATTGCGACTCTGCTCCAATGCACGGTTGGTCTGCTCGCCCTTCTCAAACTGCTGCTTTAGCTGTTCATTGGCGCTCTGAAGTTCCAGGGTACGACCGCGGACTCGTTTTTCCAGATGGGCGTTCAGGGATTCGAGCTGCTCCACCTCATTCTCGCGCTGGCTCAGTTCGGTAGCGACCATGCAGAGTCCGCACACGGGTTCAGCGGGAACCACGCTCAAGGACGCGAGAACGAGAGCAAGGGTTCCGTCGGTGCGTACAAACTGCAATTCTCCCCGAGCCTCGCCTTGCAGGCTTTCCAACAGGAGCTGCTGGAAATGTTCCCTCGCAGTGGGGGTTGCGAGCGCGGTCACAGGCGAGCCCACCAGCTTCTCGGGAGGCTGGCCAACGATCGCGGCGAAGCGCATGTTGCAGAACAAGATAGTGCCGTCGGCGTTGAGGGAGGCTGCCCCCTCGTTCATGCGTTCCAGCATCATGCGGTAGGGCTCTTCGGGGCTTTGCAGAGTGAATATCTCGCTGCCCTGTGGCCCATCAACCATGATCGAATCCACCTCGCCGCCGCGGATGGCCTTCATGGCCGCTTCCAAATCCAACAGGCGCGCTTGCGCTCGGTCGAGTTTCGCGTGCAATTCCCGGTTGGCTTGGTTTTTCACGGATCGCATTTCACACCTGTGGCGCGCACTTCAAATCCAGCCCGGCAAGCACTCTTTCGGTGTCCGACAAGTCGCCGATGATCCGTCGCAAAGGGAGGGGCAGGAGCTTGATCAGAGTGGGCGCCGCAACGATCTGCGCTTCCCTAGCCAAGGCTGGTTTCTGCAGAATGTCCACAATCTCGAGGTTGTATTTTCCTTCCAGATGCTTCACGCAAATGGCGTTAATGTTCAGGATGGCGCGGCGGGAGCGGGACGTAGCTCCGGTTACGTGGAGACGTAGCACATACGTTTCCCCATCGGACTCCCGGGCGGCCGTCGTGCTTTTGCGCTTGCCGTTCTGGGGAATCATGAGGGTAGCTCCCTGGGACGCAGCCCGAGCCTAACCAACACGCGTTCAACGCCAGTCAAGTCGCCAATGCATTTCTTTAGGAGCGGGGGAGGCTTGCGCAGAGCAACCAGGGATGGAGAAGTCTCCCCTGGAATGCCCGGGCGCATTTCCCACCCTTCCCTTTTCGCCACGCGACTTTTCCGAGTCTTCATGGTTGCCTCGCGTTCACGCTGGGCCCCTGCCGTTTCCCCGGATCCTGTCGGCCTTGCGGGTGCGGCTCATCTCCGCTCGACCCAGAGCGATCTGCTTTCCCCGCAATTCCATCTCGTGCACGTCGGTTAGCAAGGCCTTTTCCTCGAATTCGTATTCGGAGCGCATGCTCGCGATCTTGGCCTCGAGTAGTTGGCGTTTTTGTTTCAATTCGGAGCTCTTATGCTTCAGCCGCTGTTCGCGCTCCGTCGCTTCCGCTTGCTCTCGAGCTTCTTGTGTCATTCGTGCGGAGCCGGTGAGCAGCCCAGATGAGCCCACATAGGCGTCGAGTAGTCGAATTCCATTGTCGCTCAGCACGAATGTGCGAATTTGGTTGGAGTGCGCCATGCCGCGTGACTTCAGCACATACAGCCCGCGGTTCCGCTCGCCGTTGGATTCCAGGTTGCGCAACAAGAGCCAAGTGTCCATCTGCGAGGAAACGCCTACTTCGCTGTAGTCGGGCAAACTATTCGCCGAAGTGAAGCTGGTGAATATGGCGGTGATCTGGCGAGACTTGATCATATCGATCAAACGCGTCACCATCGAATTCACTTCCGACTGCGTGCCTAGTGAAGCAAAATTTGTAATCGGGTCGACGACCATCACTTTCGGTTTAAAAGCTGTGAGCAAGTTGTGAACTGTTAGCAGGTGCGTTTCCAGGCTGTAGGTACAGGGCCTTAACGCGCACAAGTGCAATAGACCACGTTTCACCAAGGGTTGCAGGTCGATTCCAATGGAACGCATGTTGCGTATGACTTCATCGGTGGATCGTTCGGAAGCCATATACAGGGCACGTTCCCCCCGCAGGCAGGCTGCCCGCACAAAGTGCGCCGCCAGGCTGCTCTTGCCAGTTCCCGCACCGCCCGAAACCAGGATGCTGGAGCCGCGGTAAAAGCCTTTTCCGCCCAGCATGGTGTCAAGGCATGGAACCCCGGTAGAAACTCTTTGGGTCAGCGCCTTATGTTCCAGCTTTAATGAACTGAGGGGGAGAACCGACAAGCCGCTTGATTCGATCAAGAAGGGATACTCATTCGTTCCGTGCTTGCTACCCCGGTACTTGACCACGCGTAAGAGCCGGATGGAAGTCTGGTTCTCGACCCGATGATCCAGCAGAATCACGCAGTCGGCAACATACTCCTCAATCCCTTCCCGAGTCAGTTTCCCTTCGCCTTTCTCGGCGGTGATTACGGCGGTGATTCCTTTCGACTTCAACCAGCCAAACAAACGCCGAAGCTCCGCGCGCAGAATGTTCACGTTGGCAAACCCGGAAAACAGCGACTCCAGGGTGTCCAAAACTACGCGCTTGGCGCCTATTGCTTCGATCGCGCTTTCCAGGCGGACGAACAGCCCGGCCAAATCGTAATCGCCGCATTCCGCGATTTCGCTTCGGTCAACCAGCACATGATCCACAGCCAACTTCTTGTGAGCGCATAAGGCGGCAAGATCAAAGCCCATGGAAGCGACATTTTGGCTCAATTCCTCTCCCGTCTCCTCGAAAGCCATGAACACGCCCGGTTCGTGGAACTCCGTGGCCCCACGCGCGAGAAACTCCATTGCCAATACGGTCTTGCCACAGCCCGCAGGGCCGCACACAAGCGTCGCCTTGCCCTCGGGCAGACCCCCTTCGGTGATCTGGTCAAGGCCATCGATGCCCGTAAGGGATTTTCGGATTCCATTCTTAGGAAAGAGCTTCAATCGGTGCGTCGACATTCCGAACCTCCTGTGTTTACACCGTCGCTTGCTACGGGCTTTATCCTCAGCCGAGATGCGTTGGTGCGCGCGAACGAAAAGCAGTATGTTCCCATTCTGATCTTTACTGATGGCGAGGGGTGTTTAGTCGAGGACTCGAGAAAGTTGCTCACGAATACGACTCCGATCGCATGCCGCGGGCTAGCAAGTAGAGAGCTGTCAAAGAGGCTGCGTCTCAAGGCCTTCTCCTCTTTCTGGCCCGCAGCGGGATTCTGACGAAGTCAAAGCTCCCGGCTACTGATGCAACGGGTTCGTGGCCATCTCAAGAGTTGGGCGTCCGGCCGCCGCATTGGCACAGGACTCAACGAATTCGTTGTCCGGAAAGGGGTCTCACGTCAACAGGAAGGGGTGAAATACTTCTGCAGTGGCCATTCTCAAGGATGGCTTAGAGGGCTGCAAACGGCAGAAGCGAACGCCGTCAATCAAATAATACGCCTAACCTCGTAATTGGCAACGCCCCGAAGTCCAAATAGTACATATCGCCCCGAGCCTTAAATGAGCCCAGGTCCAGATTCGTCCCGACGTCCCTAATATTGCTTTGCTCGGGCCTTTGGGGAGTCCTCACTGTTTTTGCGAGAAATCGCACGCGACGTTACCTTGTTGGCTGTGACCAGCCTTTCAACCGTTTAGCCTGAAATCCTAAGTCGCAGAGGGATTTTTCCACTCCGGGACGGCAACCCCTCGGGCCTCCCTTCGAAGCTCAGGGCAAGCAGGGCAAGAAAGCGCCGTCCCTCCGGTCGAAATGACAGGTTCTGGGCTGTTGATGGCATGGAAGAAGCCAACTTCGGCGCAGTTTGCTTCTGACGCGACAATCAATTGAAGCAAAACGGGATGCGCTCGTCTGCAATTTGTCAACTTCGGGTTTCATGCTTAAAACTCCCCCCATCACTGCATGCCGCGCATCTCCAAAATCTCCACCAACTCCGCCCGAAACGCGTCCAACTCCTTCAAGCGCGCCGCCGTCGCCGCCACTTCCTTCTGCTTCCAGACAAATACATCACCGGCGGCCCGCTTCAGCCGGACACTCAAGTTCCCATCCACCATCACCATAGCCGGGGCCAGTAATCGCAATCCGCCATTCTCAACCGGCGCCAACACCGCCGCGCACTCACCCCGGTGCACGCACAACGCACTCTCATAGGGTGGAATCGCTATCGGCCGGAACCCCGCCGCAAATAACCGCTCCAGCGCCTGCCTCTGCAACTGTGTCAGTTCGACCATGCGCCCGAATTATACATCTCGCACTACTCAATGCTGTCATCCCGACCGGAGCGGCCCGATTTTCTCTTTCGCGCCGCTTTATGGCGCGTCGGGCCGCGTAGTGGAGGGATCGTGGCACAATCTTTGATCATCCTCCTTCTTGCCTCCCGCTCGCCGATCGCCTTCCCAAAAACAAAAAACGGCGCAGCCGAAGCCGCGCCGCCTCCTTCACTTCTTCAATTTCCTTTGCTTCCTTTACTTCCCTCCGCTCACGCCGCCGTGGAATCCGCCTCCGACGTCCCCTCCAACTGCGCCAAGATTTCCCGCAGCGTCCGGATCAACTCATCCCGCGACACATGGCTCTTCTTGAACTGCAGCCGGAAGCGGAACGCCTCATTCTCCGGCTCGTACTGAAAGATGAACGGCTGCGGCTTCTGCGGCCCGTCCTTCTCGTCTGCGCGCACCTTGCGCACCTCATCCCGCGTCAATCCCGACTGCAAAATCCGCGCAAACAGCTCCAGCATCTTCCTCTCGGTGGGCTGCCGCGCAATCTGCAGCAACAACGACTTTGTGGTCACGCCGTTCTCGACGCACTTCTTCCGCAACGAATCCGGAATATTCCGCAGCGACAGCGTCTCCGATACGGACGACCGCGCCTTCCCCAGCTTCTTCGCCAGCTCCTCGTGCGAATAATCGAACTGCTCCGCCAGCCGATTCAAGCCCTCCGCCTCTTCAAACGGCGTCAAATCCTTGCGCTGAATATTCTCGATCAGCGATATCTCCAGAGTCTCCGCTTCATCGGCGCTCTTCTCGATGCACGGCACCTCGCGCAAACCCGCCGCCCGCGCTGCGTGGTAACGCCGCTCGCCCGAAATGATGTAGTAGCAGTCTTCCCGCGGCACGAACCGCACCAACAGCGGCTCCAGCACGCCCTTCTGACGGATGGAATCCGAAAGTTCGCGCAGGTCGCCCAGCGCCTTGCGCGGCTGTTCCGGATTCGGGCGGATCTGCTCCACCGGCACCATCCGGCCGATCGTTGCGCCGCTATAACTCGTCAGCGATTCAACATAATGCGCGTCATGCCGCATCCTCAGCGTGACGGGCAAGCCTAGTCTCTTCGACACGTTGTACAACCTCCGCTGCCAGCTTTTTGTACTCCAGCGCCCCAGGGGACTTCGGCGCGAATGTGAATATCGTTTCCTTGTACGCCGGGCTCTCTTCCAGCCGCACATTCTTCCCGATCTTCGTCTTGAACAGCATCTCGCCAAACACCGCGCGGATCTGCCCGTGCGTGTCCTTGGCGATATTCGTTCGCTTGTCATAAAGCGTGATCGCCACGCCCAGCATCTTCAACTGCGGATTGGGCCGCGCGCGGATGCGCTCGTACGTCTCCAGCAAATCGTCCGTGCCCTCAATCGCAAAATACGCCGCCTGGATCGGCACGAGCAGATGCGTCGAAGCCACCAGCGCGTTCACCGTCAGAATCCCCAGCGATGGCGGCGTATCCACAATAATGTAGTCGTAATCCTTCACGATCGGCGCCAGCGCATCCTTCAACCGGTAGGGCGCGTCAAACTGCCCTGCCAGCGCCGTCTCCAGTTTCGCCAGCGCCAACCGCCCCGGCCCCACCGAGAGCATCGGGTCCCTCGAGGGCTTTACCACCGACGCCAGCGTTGCCCGTGCGTCGCCCAGCACGTCGAACATTGACGAAGTCACTTCTCCCATATCGAAAAACGCGAGCGTCGAGTTCGCCTGCGGGTCCAGGTCAATTAGCAGCGTGCGCCTGCCCTTTGCCGCAATGGCCGCAGCCAGATTGATCGCCGTGGTCGTCTTCCCGACCCCGCCCTTCTGGTTCGCAATGGTGATAATGGCAGTCATCGCCGCTCTGCCTCCGCAGCCCCGGCACCGGCACAACCCTTCCTGACCGCGCGTTCCCTCTTGTTTTGGCCCTTCTTCAGGCCGTCCTCCCGCTGATGCGACCACAGTTCACCGGGCACACCGGTCTCCACAATAGGCACGGGCACATTCGTTTTTTTTGCTGTGGTTATGCCGGCAGACAGGCCCAATGGCATACACAAAGAGTACGTTTCACACCTGTACCAGTGCAAGGAAAAATTACCCGCCGCAGTGGAAAACTCCCCGCCGCTCTGGCCTGGATTGTTCTCGTTCCGCACACCCTCTCGGTGCGCCGGCCCGCAATGGAAACAGAGGGACGATAACACAGAGATCACAGAGGGAAGAACACAGAGGGCACAGAGAAGCGCTTGACGGGTGACCTAAAACTCCACTCCCCAAAAATCCGCCGCCGGGCTCTCCAACTCCAATCCCAACTCCCAACCCTGCCGCCCCTCGTGCCCGCGCCAGATCAGCATCGCCTCCGCCGATTTCCCGTTCGAGATGTTCGTTACCACCATCTTCTGTCCCAGCGGAAATCCCTGCGCCACAATCGCCAGGCAGCCTTTCGGGCTAATATCCACCGTGTACCCGTCCGCGCTGAGCGTCTGTCTGTTCTCCTTCCACTCCACCCTCAAGTTGATGCGCGAGTTCAGGCGGATTCCCGCGCGCATGTGCCGCATTCTCATTGCATAGCTGGCGTCGTTTGCAAGTCCCACGTTCAAGCCTCCATGAAGCAGTCCCACCAAATGCACCAAACGCCGCAGACCTTCCCTGCGAAACCTCTGCAAGGCACACACATCCGGCGTCTCTATTCACGCTAATTCCCCCAGTCCCCCTCGTCAATGGAACTTACTTCCTAGTCCCTCTCACCAGTAACCGCCTCCGCTACCAGAATAAGCTCCTCGCTCGCCCAAAATTTGTCATCCCGCCTGCCTTGCTTGCCCTGAGCTGCGAATGGAGCCCCGAAGGGACCGGAGTGCCGCGTTCTGTGCGGCACGCAGCGGAGGGATCCCAGCAATACCCAAGCCAAGCCCCCACTTCCGGAATTCCTCGTCTTGGGCCTTTGACTTTTAACTTTCAACTTTTGACTCTTCAACCTCTTCTCTGTGTGCTTCGCGCTCTCTGTGACCTCTGTGCACCGTCCTCTCTTTTTCCCAACGCCGCTTTTCATTGCCCGCAATCCGCGCCCATCATAAACTCTCCTGTTCACCGATGCTCTTGCTTCCCACACTGCGCCGCGAACTTCCTCCCACGTTTCGCCTCGCCCTCCCGCTCGTCCTCGCCGAACTCGGCTGGATGAGCATGATCATCGTGGATACCATGATGGTCGGCCGCCTTCCGAATAGCGCCGAATCCATCGGCGCCGTCAGCATCAGCTCCAGCATCTTCATCGTCTTCGCCTTTTTCGGCGAAGGTCTCCTCATCGGCCTCGATACCCTGGTGTCCCAGGCCTTCGGCGCCGGCCATCGCGAAGACTGTCATCGCTCCCTCATCAATGGCATCTACCTCAGCTTCGCCGTCACCCCCATCCTCACCATTCCCGTTTGGTACTTCCCGCTCTACTTCGGGCGCATGGGCGTTGACCCCAAAGTCGTTGTCCTCGCCGTTCCCTACATGCACACCCTCGCCGTTGGCCTCCTCCCGCTATTGCTCTACTTCGCCGTTCGCCGCACCCTTCAGGGCATGAACATGGTTCGCCCCATCGCCTTCGCCCTGATCACCGCCAACCTCATCAACTTCGCCGGCAATTACATTTTCATCTTTGGCAAACTCGGCTTCCCCGCCTTTGGGGTGACCGGCTCCGGCTGGGCCACGGCCGTCTCTCGCACCTACCTCGCCCTCGTTTTGGTCGGCTATCTTCTCTGGTACGACCACCGCCACCGCACCGACCTTCTGAAAACTCCCGTTGAAATCGATATCCAGCGCATTCGCCGGCTAATTTCCCTCGGCCTGCCCGCAGCATTGCAACTCACCGCCGAAGTCAGCGTCTTCGCCCTCGTCGCTTCGCTCATCGCGCGCCTCGGAGCCGTTTCTCTCGCCAGTCACCAGATCGCTCTCAACACCGTCTCCTTCACCTATATGGTTCCTCTCGGCATCTCTTCTGCTGCCGCCGTCCGCGTCGGACAAGCCATCGGCCGCCGCGATCCGCTCGGCGCTCGCGACGCGGGCAACACCGCCATCCTCCTTGGCGCCTCCTTCATGTCCTGCATGAGCGTCGCGCTCCTGGTGTTTCCGCGCCTCGTCGCACGCATCTACACGCACGACCCCACTGTTATTCGCAACGCCGTCATCCTCCTCGCTGCCGGCGCCGCCTTCCAGCTTTTCGACGGCATCCAAACCGTGGCCACCGGCGCCCTGCGCGGCTCCGGAGATACCCGTACGCCCATGCTCTGCCACTTCTCCGCCTACTGGCTCATGGGTTTGCCGCTCGGTGCCTGGCTCTGCTTCCGCCGCCATTGGGGAGCACTCGGCCTCTGGGTCGGCCTAAGCCTCTCCTTAATCCTGATCGGCATCCTCCTGCTCCTCTTCTGGCGCCGCCGCATCCGGCACCTAATCGCCGACTCCCTGTAGGGGCGCAGGACTCCTGCGCCGCATGTCCGCACAGTTCGCCACTCCCCAGCTTTCTTGCCTCTCTCTTCTCTGTGGCCTCTGTGTTCTTCCTCTGCGCCCTCTGTGTTAAATCCTTTCTCTTTTCTTCTCTCCCCAAAAACAAAAGCGGCACAGCCGAAGCCGTGCCGCCACCAATTCCCGATCTCTTATCCAGCTCACATCTTGTATCTTCCCAAATCCTCGTCGCTCAATCCCTCCAGCCAATTCCGCAACTGCTCATTCGTATTACGCTCCGCCAGCGCCGTGGATACCTTCGAACTCTTTAGCACCTGCTCGTCCACAAAGATCGGGCAATCCATGCGCAAGGCCAGCGCCAATGCATCGCTGGGCCGCGAATCGATGCTCATCAGTTCACCTTCCCGTTCAACCCAGATCAGCGCGAAAAACGTGTCGTCCCGCAGGTCGTTCACCACGATCTTCTGCACCCGCACGTCCAGTCCAAGGAACACATTCTTCAGCAAGTCGTGCGTCATCGGCCGCGGCGTCTGCACCTTCTCAATCTCTAGCGCGATGGCATTCGCCTCGTACGCGCCCACCCAGATCGGCAGGATCGCCTGCCCCTGCACATCCTTCAGCACCACAATTGGCATCTGCGTAACCGGATCCATCATTAGGCCGCGTATTTTCATTTCCACTTCCATCGCGCCCTCCCTTTGCCCGCCGATCGTCTACCCGCCAAACTCCCTGTCCTGTGGCACAGTCACTCCTGACTGTGCTCTTGGGTTTTCTTCAGGTTTCTCTTCTCTGTGAACTCCGCGCTCTCTGTGTCCTCTGCGTTAAAGCCTTTCTCTTTCTTTCTATTGGCCGTCTCCGCTGTGAATCCCCTCTCCCACCAAACTATGCGGCCCCGCGCCGGTCACCCGAACCTGCACGTAGTGTCCCAGAAGTTCCTTTGCGGGTGAAGTGAAATTCAGCACCCGATTACACGACGTATGCCCCATCCACTGATTCTCTCGCCGCGATTTCCCTTCCACAAGCACCTCAAACACTTCTCCCACCAGCCGCGCGTTCCTTGCGAACTGAATGTCCCGCTGCCGCGCCTGCAATATCCCCAGCCGCCGTGACTTCTCTTCCTCCGGAATCGCGTCCTCCATCTGCAGCGACGGCGTATTCGGCCGCGGCGAGTACTTGAAGGAAAACGCCCCGTCATACTGCGCCATCTCCACCAGGCTCAACGTCTCCTCCAAATCCTTCTCTGTCTCTCCTGGAAATCCTACAATCAGATCCGTCGTGATACTGATCCTCCGCTTCGCCCCGCGCAACATCGCGATCTTTTCCAGGTACTCTTCCCGCGTGTACGTCCGCGCCATTGCCCGCAGCACCGCCGTGGACCCGCTCTGCACCGGCAGGTGCACGTGATCGCAAATCGCCGGCGCCGCTTCAATAGCCTCCACAATATCTCTTCCAAAATCACGTGGGTGCGACGTCATGAATCGCACGCGCCGTATCCCCGGCACTTCCGCTACCGCCGCGAGCAACTCCGAAAAACGCATTCGTCGCGCGCTCGGGTCCGTGTAGGAGTTTACCGTCTGCCCCAGCAACAGCACCTCCGTGTATCCCAGATCCACCAGTTGCCGCACTTCTTCCAGCACCGACGCGCTCGCGCGGCTGCGTTCCGGCCCGCGCGTAAACGGCACCACGCAATACGAACACGCCTTGTCACACCCCTCGATAATCGTCACGTAAGCTCGCCACGGGTTGTCCCGCCGCGTCATTTCCGTCTCAAAAGTCTCGTCCGTGTCCGTCTGGAGGCCGGTGATGCGCGTGTTTCCCGCCTCCAGTTGCGCAATCAGTTCCGGCAATTTACGGTAGCTCGCCGATCCGCACACCAAGCTGACCCACGGCGCACGCTCAAAGATCTCCTCGCCCTCCTGCTGCGCCAGGCACCCCAGCACGCCAATCACTTGCCCTTCCTTCTTCGTAAACCGGTACTCCCCTAGCCGCGAAAATATCTTCTGCGCCGCCTTCTCCCGTATCGAGCAGGTGTTGTACAGAATCACCGCCGCAGTGTCCGGCGATTCCACCTGCCTATATCCCCGCGCCAGCAGCACGCCCGCCACTTTTTCGGAGTCGTGGTCATTCATCTGGCACCCAAACGTCTCCAGATAAAACGTCCCCTCCGTGGCACAGACACTCCTGCTCGCCCTGAGCTTCGAAGGGTTCACCCCGCTTGCCCCGATTTTCGAGGGGAGCCCCGAGGGATCTGCGTTCTTGGGTTCCTCGGCAGCGCCAGGTCTCAGTCCGCCTTCCAGGGTTTTTCCCCTGTAGGTGCCGGGCTTCAGCCCGGCAGCGTTGTCTTCGCATTTGTAGCGGCCGCTTTCTGAAGCGGGCGCACTTCTCCCCCCAGGGTCGCACCCCGCTAGGCTCTCCACGCTAATATCAAACCAATTCCCCATATCCTCGCAGTCTACCACACGCCCATTTTGGAGTGCGGCGGCTTGCCGCCGCTTTTCCGCCCTCTTCCTCGGCGAACTCTTCCGACACTCCCCGCATCTATATTCTTTTGACCATGTTCCACCCCTGTGTTACGTTGCTTTTGTCGGTAAAACTTTCGCTTTCGTGAGGGGCTGACGCCATTTTCCTGTTCTCCGCCATCTTCATCGGCAACATCTTCGACGTTCTCGCGCAAACCGGCTGGGTCGCTCGTTTCGTCCTTCTGTTGCTTCTCTTCTTCTCTCTGATCTCCTGGGCGCTCATTTTCCAGAAGCTCGGCATCTTCGGACGCATTCGCCGCGAAAGCAATCAATTCCTCAGAATCTTCCGGGCCACCAAAGGCGTCGCCAATCCACAAGGCCTGGTTTCCGCGGGCTCGCCCTTTTCCAACGTCTATGCCGCTGGTTACCGCGAACTTCAATCGCAGGTCTCCGGCTCCGGCAATCCCACGCCGCAAAAGCTCAAGAGCCTCCAGGCCGTCACGGTCGCCATGCAACTCGCTGCGGCCGAAGAAGTTCGCCGCGTCGAAAAAGGGATGTCCTGGCTGGCCACCACCGCCGGAGTCACTCCGTTCATCGGCCTCTTTGGCACCGTTTGGGGCATCATTGACGCCTTCTCCGGCCTCGGCACCGCCGGCGGAGCCAGCCTCCGCGCCGTTGCTCCTGGAATCGCCGAAGCCCTCGTCACCACCGCCGCTGGCCTTTTCGCCGCCATTCCTGCCCTCATCGCCTATAACTACTTCTTGCAAAACATTCGCGATCTGGCGCAGCGCCTGGACAACTTCGCCCTCGAATTCGCCGCCCAAATCGAAAAAACGTTCACCTAACATGAGCGCCCTAGCCACAGCACCGCATTCTACTCGCGCAAAGGGATTCAGCCCCGCGTCTCCCGATATCAGATATCAGTTATCAGATATCAGAAACCATGCAGTGGGCGACCCGCGTCGATGCCCCAGCGTATTTTCTTTGGTTCCTGATATCTGGTCGCCGATATCCGATATCCGTATCCCTCGCCGCAACCCTTGAGAGACCGGCTATGCCTCAATTGAGCAAATCCACCCAAACGAGCCTCTCCGACATCAACATGGTGCCATTCATCGACGTCGTTCTCGTGCTCCTGATCATCTTCATGATCACCGCGCCCATCCTGCAATCCGGTATCGAGGTGGACCTCCCGAAAACCCACACCGTCAAGGAAATCCTCGAGCAGCGCCTCGTCGTCACCATTGACAAATCCCAGCGCATCTACCTGGGCAACGATCCCGTCAACATCCACCAACTCCCCGACAAAATCCGCAAGCAGCTCAAGCATCCCCAGGACGCCATCTTCCTCCGCTGCGACGAAACCGTGCCCTTCGGCAGTTTCGCCACCGTCGTCGATTCCCTGCGCGTCGCTGGCTTCTCCAACATCAGCATCGTCACCGAACCCATCTCCGAGCGGAGTCGCTGACCCATGCCCTTCCCTCACACAATCCTCGTCTCAAAAAAGTGTCATCCCGACCGGAGTGCCGCGTCTTGCGCGGCACGTAGTGGAGGGATCGCTGGACAATCCCCACGTCACCAACAATCTGTCATCCCGACCGGAGGCTCGCGCCGTTTGCGGGCCGTAGTGGAGGGATCGCGGCAAGATCCGCGCGTCTTGCCTCCCACTCCGATTTTCGATTTTCAATTTTCGATTTTCGTCCTTCGGCCCCCGCAAGCTTTTCCGGCGCCGCCGTTTTAACACCATGCCGAGCACCGCCTACAACCTCGACGACCTCAGCTTTAACCGCTTCCTCGGTTATTCGGCGTGGTTTCACATTGGCCTGACCGCGATCATGCTCACTGGCGTTTGGGTCCAGCGCACCGGGAACGCCTGGGGCGGCTTTGGCGGAGGCAGCGACTCCGGCGTGAGAGTCAGCCTTGTGAGCAGCGCCGGCATTCCCATGCCGCAGCCCAGCATCACCTCTCTCGAAAGCAACACCGTTGACACCACCAAGGGTCTCAACAAGGAAGAGCCCAAACCAACCCCCGAGCCCAAAGCAGATGCCACCAAGCTCCCCAAATTTGAGAAAGAAAAACCGCTTCCCAAATCCAAACCTTCCAAAGTCTTCGAGAGCAAAACGCCCCCCGCCGAAAACGCCGTACCCTATGGCAAAGGAGGCCAGACGACTCTCCCCAGCGGTTACTCCGATTTCCCCGGCCCTGCCTATGGCGGCATCAGCGTCCAGGGCCAGGGCGGCAGCGATTTCGCCAGCCGCTATGGGTGGTACATCGGAGCCGTCACGCGCGCCATCAGCCAGAACTGGATGCAGAACACCATTGACCCCCCCGTGCGTGCGGCCCGCAAGGCCAAAACCATTCTCACTTTCACCATCAATCGGGACGGCTCCATCAAGAATATCCGCGTCTCCGAATCCAGCGGCAACCGCTCCATGGACGATTCCGCCCAGCGCGCCCTGCTCAGCATCGATCGCTTCCCCCCACTTCCCACCGATTATTCCGGCCGCTATGTGGACGTCATCTTCTCTTTCGACCTCGGTATGTCCAAGTAACCTCGATCACCGAGGCTGTAGCTCACCCCTGCAGGGGTGCGGCATACCCCAATTTCACGCGTCCCGCCTCTCTTCGTCCTGTCATCCCGACCGGTGCGGCCCGATCTTCTCTGCCACGCCGCATTGTGGCGCGTCGGCCCGCGCAGTGGAGGGATCGTGGCACAACCACTGCGTCTTGACTCCATTGTCGACTTTCGCTCCTCGGTCTCCGCCTCCCGATCACTGCTATCTGATCCCTGATTTCCTTTCGATTTCCCCCACGCATGCCGCAATTTGTTCTAAAGTATTTCTTCCAGCTCCATCACTCCGGGAGGCCCGCTTGCCTGTAAAGAAAAACGTCCTGTTCCTTTTCTACGCCATCGCCCTAAGCCTTTTCCTCTCCTCCCCCCTCTTCGCCCAGGACTGGTTCCGCGCGGGCACCGGCCTCGGCAACGTCGAAAAGCCGCGCATCGCCGTCGCCGATTTCGCCGCGCGTTCCAGCGACCCCAGCGCCCACGCCGGTCTCTTCACGCAGATCGTCCGCGACGACCTCTCGTTCTCCGGCATCATCGAACTCGTCTCTCCCAGCTTCTATCCCGCGCAAGTTCCCTCGCAGCCTCAGGAACTCCAGTACCTTACCTGGACCGATCCCCCGTTGAACGCCAATTTCGTCGCCTTCGGTAATCTCACCGAATCCACCTCCGAGGCCGTCATTTCCGCCTGGCTTTACGATGTTCGGAGCGCTTCCACGGAAGCGGTTGTCGGCAAGATTTACCGCGGCGCTCCCACGGATGCGCAAGTCCGCACCTTCGCCCACCAGTTCGCCGATGAAATCATCAATAAACTTTCCGGCGGCCTGGCCAGCATCGCCTCCACGCAGATCGCTTTCATCAGCGCGCGCACCGGCCACAAGGAACTCTGGGTGATGGATTACGACGGCTCGAATCAGCATGCTCTGACCTCCCTGAAATCCATCTCGCTCACTCCGCGCTGGTCGCCCGATGCCTCGCGCATCGCGTTCACTTGCTTTGCACCGGCCAATAACGCCGTGAGCGCGCAGATCTGTATGTACTCGCTCGACACCGGCCGCATCGTTTCTTTCGCCCGCTACCGCGGCACCAACAGTTCGCCCACCTGGTCCCCCGACGGCTCGCAAGTCATGTTTTCCTCTTCCATGCAAGGCACCGCCGCCCTCTATGTTTCCGATGCCAGTGGCAATCGCCCCAAGCGCCTCACTTACGCTTCTAACGGCGCCGACACCTCTCCCGCATGGAATCCCAAGACCGCCCAGACCGTCGCCTTCGTCAGCGACCGCGGCGGCTTGCCGCAGCTCTATCTCATGAATGCTGACGGCACGGACACGCAGAAGCTCGATCTCCCCGACATGGGTTACGTCATCGATCCTGCATGGTCGCCCAATGGCCAACTGCTCGCCTTCTCCTGGCGCCGCCCCAGCGGCAATTTCGACATCTACGTCATGGATGTGGCCTCGCGGCGCATTATCGAGCTCACCCGCGACGCCGCGCGCAACGAGCGGCCCTGTTGGGCGCCCGACGGCCGGCACATCGTCTTCGAGTCCACCCGTAGCGGCTCCCGGCAGATCTGGACCATGCTCGCCGATGGCTCTCAACCCCACGAACTGACCTTCACCGGCCACAACGAATCCCCCAACTGGTCCACCAAATGACCTCGCTCCTCCAAGTTCGGCACAACTCCCGCCCCGCCTCCCACACGCTTCCTGATCGCCGGTCGCTGATCGCTGATATCTTTCCTTCTCGCCCAAATCGCGCTACAATATATCGTATTACGACATATTCCCCGAACCCAGCCCGCCAGTGTTACAATTCCGACCGGTGGGTCGAACACGGGATATCTCAAAGTCCAGGAGGACTCGCATGACTCAGCAGCACCGTCCCATTTATCGCTCGTTGCTCATTTCCCTTTCGCTCTGTGCCGTTCTCGTCGCGGGTTGCAAGAAGAAGATCGCCCCGCCACCTCCGGCGCCGCCCCCAGCTCCAGTAGCCGTCAAGCCCACAGCCACCATCAGCGCCGATCGCACCTCCATCAAGAAGGGCGAATCTGTACGTCTCACTTGGACCACTACCGACGCCACCAACGTCTCGATCGCCCCTGAAGTTGGCGCCGTCACCGCGCAGGGCTCCACCACGGTAACGCCTGCCAACTCTGCCACCTACACCATCACTGCCACCGGTGCCGGCGGCAGTGCCGATGCTAGCGTGAGCATCACCGTCACCATTCCTCCTCCTCCTCCCGTCGTCGAAGCTCCCAAGCCCACCTTGGACGAACTCTTCCTCAAGGAAGTCCGCGATGCCTACTTCGATTACGACAAGGCTGATATTCGCGCCGACGCCAAGGATGCCCTCGGCAGGACCGCCGAGTTCTTCCGCAACTATCCGCAACTCCGCGTCACCATCGAAGGCCACTGCGATGAACGCGGCTCCACTGAATACAACCTGGCTCTCGGCGATCGCCGCGCCAACGCCGTCAAGCAGTATCTCGTCGGCCTGGGTATTTCTGCCGACCGCCTGACCACAGTCAGCTATGGCAAGGAAAAACCCTTCTGCATGGAATCCAACGAGACCTGCTGGCAGGAAAACCGTCGCGGCCACTTTATCCAGACCAAGTAGTCCCAGAGCTTAACCGCGCCCACCCTTCGCTCCCTGGCGAGGGGTGGGCCTTTCTTCGTTCCATATCCGGCTTACTGCTCTCCGAATGTCATCCCGCCGGGTGCCCTAGGCACGGCGTGTGTGCCTGGGTTCTTCCTACCTTTGCGAGCCTCTACGCACCCGCCTCCCCCACTGTCATCCCGACCGAAGTGCCGCGCCTTTCGCGGCGCGCAGCGGAGGGATCGCGGCACTATCTCTGCATCTTGGTTCCCTCTTCGCTTTTCGAATTTCGCGCTCCGAGTTTCGCCCTCGATCCCCGCTTCCGGATCGCTGATATCGGATCGCTGATATCTCTTTTTCCTCACTCCCACTTGCTCCCATTGCAATCTCCCGCTACATTGGAAGGTTGTCACGCCATCATCGTTTTCATTTGCTTTCGGCCGTAACCGTGGAGGATTACACAATGCGGACGCGTAACATTCTTCTCTTCTCCGGCGCCATGTTTGTCAGCGCCGTCGCTGGCAGCCTCGTCGGGCCCCGCCCCGCCCTCGCCGTCGCTCGCGAGATCATCGAACTCCAGCGCGATGTCACCACTCTGCTGCAAGGTCAAAAAGAGATGCAGACCCAGATGACCCAGGACCACACCGTCCAGCGCACCCTCATCGAACAATCTTCTGATAACGTCATCAAGCTCAACACCACCATGAGCGGCCTCCAAAAATCCGTTCAGGATGTCCAAGCTAATTCCGGCACGCGCCTGGACACCATGTCCACCCAGGTTCAGGGCCTCTCCGACAATCTCGAGGAAATCAAATCGCGCATCGGCAAACTCAACCAGCAGCTCGTCGATCTCCAAAACTCCGTCCAGAGCATTGACGCGCGGCTCGCCGGCGGCACTCCCGCTGGCACCTCCGCGCCCGCTGGCGCTGGCGCTCCCACACCCAACGCTGCTGCCGCTGCTCCGGGCGGCGCGTCGCCTTCCGCCGACACGCTCTATTCCAACGGCCTCCGCGACATCACCAGCGGCAAATACGATCTTGCCCGCTCCGAATTCACGGACTACCTCAAGTATTACGGCGACACCGAACTCGCCTCCAACGCCCAGTTCTATCTCGGCGAAATCGCCTACTCCCAGAAGCAGTACGACCAGGCCATCGCCGAATTCGACAAAGTCCTCAATAACTATCCCAAGAGTTTCAAACTCGCGCCCGCGCGCCTGAGAAAAGGAATGGCGTTGATTGAACTCGGCCAGAAAAATCCCGGCATCAGGGAGCTCCGTGAAGTCGTCAAGCGCTATCCCGGCACCGACGAGGAGCGCCGCGCCCGCGCCAAGCTCAAGGAGCTGGGCGTGACCGTGTCCGCCACCCGCTAATCCTCCGCGCTCCATCGGGCTCTCTATCATCCCGATTAGCACTAGTTGTCATCCCGACCGGAGAGCCCGTGCCTTATGCGGGCTCGCAGTGGAGGGATCACTCTTCGATCTCAACAAACTCCCCCTCCCTTTCCCGCGGCCTCCGTGCGCTTCCTCCTCGCTCTTCGTTGCGAATTCTTCCCCGCTCTTACCGCCCCCGCCTCGTCAATCTCATTTCGTTCGTCGCCTCAAATCCCAGGCTTTCATACAGCGTGCGTCCGTCCGGGCTAGCATGAAGGATCACTCCCTCCACCCCTTCTCTCTCGCACCAGTTCATCGCCACCAGCATCAACTGCCGTGCCAGTCCTTGTCTCCGGTATTCGCGTTCCGTGTAGACATTTAAGATATTCCCCCGCCACTTGCCTCCAGCGGTCATGAGCGGCGGCCAATCCATCAGCCATAATCCCGCTCCCGCGGCCACTGTCCCATCCGGGGCGATCGCAAACCACGCCAGGTACTCGCCCGCCTCCATCTTTTTCCGCAGCCACGGCCGGAACTTCTGGCTCATCTCATCCAATGCGCGCTCATCGCGATTTCCCATATCAAAAAACATCGCGCGCCGGTGATGCACAATCGTCTCCAGATCCTTCTCATCCAATCGTGCCGCCCGAATCTCCATGATTTTCTAAACTCCTTCTTCACTTAGCGCTTTCCACTCGCTGCAAGGCACAGAATATCGCCCTGCATGCTTCATTCAAACAGTCATGCAGTTTCCGAGACTCGGCGCCTCCGCCCGCCTCTGCCCTTCTCTCGGTATCCTCTGTCTTCTTCCCTCTTTGACCTCTGTGTCAAAGATCCCTCTTTCCCGGTTTTTCTCGATTCCCAGGCTAACTCTCTTCTTTCGCTTTTCTTCTCTGGCGTGTTATCTTTTCCTTTTCAGGGGGCATCACATGTCAGTAAATGACGATCCGAAGAGGATCGTCATCCCGAGGAGCATCGCGACGAAGGATCCTCTCCTCCGCCATTTCTATGATTAGGAGCAAACCCAATGTCCGTCAATAAAGTCATCCTCGTCGGCCGTCTCGGCCGCGATCCAGAAACGCGGTTCACCTCCGGCGGCCAGGCCGTCGCTAATTTCTCCCTCGCCACCGACGAATCCTACAAGGACCGCAACGGCGAGCGCCAGAAGCGCACCGAATGGCACAAGATTGTCGTCTGGGGGAAGCAAGCCGAAATCGCGCAGCAATACCTGAAGAAGGGTTCGCTCGTCTTCATCGAAGGGCGCATTCAATCCCGCGAGTGGCAGGATAAAGAAGGCCAGAAGCGCACCAGCTTTGAAATTGTTGCCACCAATTTTCGCATGCTCGGCGGCCGTGGCGACAGCATGGCCGCGGGCGCTGGCGCATCTGCCCCCGGTGCCGCCACACGCGGCGAAGAGTTCGATCATGCCGGCCCCGCTGAAGAAGCTCCAGGCGGCGCTTCCGGCCCAGAAATCTCCGACGAAGACATTCCCTTCTAGCCATCAGCCTCAAAAAAGCCACCCTCCCCTGTATACGCTCGTGCTCCGCTTGCGCGCCCTGCAGTACTCGCGTAGCCTCTACCTCGTGGCCGCGATCGAGTATGCGTGCTGCTGCAAGGGAGCTGCGCGTTTATGGACATCAACGACTTTCGACGCCTGGCCCTCAGCCTCCCAGGTGTCGAGGAGAGTTCGCACATGGGCCAGCCCGACTTCCGCGTGGGGGGCAGGATTTTTGCCACTCTCGCCTCGGCGCACCAGGGCTACGGCAATCTGAAACTTACCCTGGAACAGCAGGCGGCCTTTGTTGAAGAATTGCCTGAAGTTTTCCTTCCTATCACCGGTGGATGGGGCCGCATGGGAATGACGCACATCCGCCTGGCCGCGGCCAGCGAAGATGTGTTAGCCGGTGCCCTACGCACCGCGTGGAAACTGCGCAGCGAGAGGAACGCCAAGTCAGGCAAGAAAAAGCCTTCCCCGCCAAAGCGAAAGCCTGCCGTGACAACCCTTCGCAAGAAACGATGACCGACTGCTTTCGGCACAATGCCCACGTTGTGAGTTCTGCGTTCTCTGTATTTGGCGCCTCGCTGACGCGGTGAGGGCGGCGGATTTTCCTCCACAAAAAGCAAAACCGGGGAAACACCACATGCTCCCCCGGTCTCTGACCTCTGATATCCGATATCTGATATCTGATCACTGCCAGCCGCTTACTGAGCCCCTCACACGAGTCCAGCGCTGTCGCGTTTCAACTCAAACGGCTTACTTGTTGCCGGAGCTTCGATCGCCGGAAGGATGGAGCTGTGAGAGTCGCTGCACCCCAGAGCGCCTCAGCGCAAAAAGGACCGCCCATCCAACAGCTCCTATCACACAGCCGGCCACGAACAACACTGCGAATGTCGAAATCAACGTGAACTGCGCCGGCTGAATCGGACCGACATACGGATGCGTGTCCGGCAGCGAGGCCTGGATCGCTTTAGCCTTCTCAATCGCCATCACAATTGCCGCGAGGATGACTATCATCAGCCACGCAGTCGCTTTCGGAAAACGGAATTCGGAACGCATACTAAACCTCCTTAGTGAAAACGCAACCCAGGGATGTAAACCCGTCATGGCTCGCACGTGCTCTTGCAGCGCCCCGTGCAACAGCCCTGCAATTTCGCGCGCCCAGAACGAACACCGCGCCACCACGCTGGAATTCCACGACTCCGCCTGCCTTTCACACAGCACGGCCACCATCTCCTCGCCATATTCGAGCCGATGGGCCGGGGGATATAGATAAAGCAGGTAGCGGCAAAACGAGAGCATCCCTCACGTCTCCTTCGGCGCCATGCACAGGCTCGCCACTCGCGTAAGCTGCTTCAGCCGGCTAACTTCCAGTCGCAGAATCTGTCGCCCTTGGGAAGTGAGGCGGTAGGCTTGCCGGCCTCGTGAGCTGTCCTCTTCTTTGAAACGCTCGATCCAGCGGCCATCGAGCAGCCGCCGAATGGCACCATAGAGTGTGCCGGTGCTGAGCTTGACACGCCCGCCGCTCATCTCCTCGACATTCTTTAGGATCGAGTAGCCGTGACGCGGACGTTCCGCCAAGCTAAGAAGTATCAGCAATACGGGCTCGCTAAGGGGCAACGCTTCCATAGGTCCTCATACGACATGTCGTACAACGCCATATTCCACCTTTTGCCTCCACCTGTCAAGAAGAAACTTCTTCCCTTCTCCGGCCCCCTCCGTCCCGGATTCCACTCTCGCCAAAAAAAAGCGGAAGCCGGGTCTCCGCCGTTCCCCCGTTTGCTGATATCTGATCGCTGATATCTGATAGCCTCTTACTCAAAGCTGACTACTGACAACTGCCTCCCAGTCACATCGTCAGCACTACACGGAACTCCGCATGGCCGCTCGCCATGCGTTCGTACGCTTCCTTCACCTTGCTCAGCGGATACTTCTCAATCATCGGCCGCACGCCCGAAAACGCCGAGAACTGCAGCGTGTCCTGCGAATCCATCGCTGTCCCCGATGGCCATCCCTGGATCGCGCGCCGCTTCATGATCAACGAAAGCGCCGAAACCTCCATGGGCTCGAATGGCGCTCCTACGATCACCAGCTTTCCTCCCACGCCCAGTCCGTCCACCACTTCCGACATGGCCTTGGCATTCGGGGCCGTTGTCAAGATCACTTTCGCCCCTCCCAATTTCTGCAATTCTTCCGCCGCCTTGGTGGCTTTGCTGTCAATGTAGGCGAACGCGCCCAGCTTTTTCGCCAGTGCCGCATTTTCCGGCCCGCGTCCAATCCCCACCACGCGATACCCGGACTTCGCCGCGTACTGAATCCCCAGATGCCCCAGCCCGCCGATTCCCTGCACTGCCACCAGGTCTCCCGCTCGCGCCCCGCTGTTCCGCAGCGCATTGAACGTCGTGATCCCCGCGCACAACAGCGGCCCCGCCTCCGCCCAATCAATCCCCTCGGGCAACAGCGCCACAGCCTCGTGCCGGGCAATCATGTACTGCGCGTAGCCACCGTCCCGCGTCACACCCGTGATCTGTTCCCGCTCGCAAGTCACAAAATCTCCGCGCCGGCACGACGCGCACACGAAGCAATGTCCCCCATGCCATCCCACGCCCATGCGGTCGCCTTTCTTCCATTCCGTCACGCCCGCGCCCACCTCATCGATCACGCCCACAACTTCGTGTCCCGGAACGCGTGGAAACGCCAGCCCCGGCCACAAGCCGTCCTTCACCAGATGGTCGCTGAAGCAAATCCCGCAAGCCTTCACCTTGATGCGCACTTCGCCTGGCCCCGGCGTCACAATCTCCCGCTCCACCAACTCAAACTCTCCGCCCGCCTTGCCAACCTGCGCCACCAAATTCTTAGCCATCGTTGCTCTCCTCAGTTTTCTTCGAGCACGTCCTTCTTCCAGACAGACAACTGCCGGCTCATCCGCACATTGGATGAAGGAACGTCTCGCAACGTTAGGAATAATTTCCGCCTATCTTTGAGGTGGAGGCGCACTGGTCGTGTCCGGCGCCGGATTCGAATCGCTCACCGCAGCCGGTGTCTCCGTCGGCTTGGCGGGACTCTGGAATTTTGACGGATCCAACTGGGTGTCGCCGTCTATATACGATGCAACGGGGGTACCTTTGGCAATTACCACATCTTTGCCCCGCATAAACAGAAACACAGGCGCAGCGGGAAAGAACAACACACCGGTTGCAATCATCGCCCCGGTCATCAATCCCTGGCGTCCCTGCCCCTTGTTCTCCTGCATCGACCGCAACCTCGCTCGCGATCCGTCCGCCAGTCGCACTTCTTCAATCCGCACATCCAGCTTTCCAGCGCGGCCCAGTCTCCTCCGCGCCTGCGCTCCCACAACGGTTCCCATCGCCAGCGAGCCCTTCGGGATCACCACAGCATCTTTCACTTTGATATCTTCCGTCACTTCGAGGTCGACGCGATTCCCCACGGACTCTTTTCCCGAAGACAACTCCCGCCCGAGCACCAGTGGCACCTTTGTGCCATCTGGCAGGCAGAATCCGCATGCAGCAATAGGCTTCACGCTGACTGCTTCCTGCGCCGCACTAGCTGTAGCCGGCTTCGTTTGTGCGCTCGCGGCTGGTCCCGCGGCTTCCTGCCGCCAACCCGCGTTTACACTTTCGGGCAGAATGCTTGTCCACACCAATATCCCTGACACGATCACAGCCAAATGATTTCGCATCCCGTTTTTCCTTGAAGACGAACCTTTTCAGTATCTGTATAGCAACCTTTGCCGATCTCTTCAAGTACACCATTAATATACACCTGTTTATGTAACCAAAGCTTGGCCGTTTTCTGTCTTTTCGTCCAGTTGTCCCGCCCGCCAGCCAAGGGCCAAACCCAATCAGCTATGAGTGTCGCGACTCACAGGTTCCCGGGGTTCCTTGCGCTTCTCCTGTTGCCCTTCCTCGTCGCCGGCTGCGGAGCCGGAACGCCCTCGTCGGGCACTCTCTCCCGGCAAGTCACCAGCGTCTCCTACGTCATCGTCTCCCCAGGAGTAGGTGCCACCCGTGGCACGTCGATTCCGTCTCCCCCAGCCCCACCACCACCTACACGCTCTACACCACCAACGCCTACGGCCAAACCACACTTCCACCACTACTACGGTCCAGAAATCGCAACTCAGTAGTCCCAGGCGATTCTGCGGGCTTCGCCCTACTCTCCTGCAGCCAGAGTCTGAAGGGTCGGCGTCGGTGCAACGCCGTCGCGTTTTCGGATCATCAAGATGCCCACGACCACGATCTAAATGGTCGGCGGGAAGCTGCCCACGATGATGGGACCCCATCCGAGAGCATTGTAGAAACGAGTTTGGTCGAGGGTGCCTCCGTACATCGCAGGAACGGATGCGGCACAGAGCGCGGCGCCGACATAAGCCAGCCAGGCAGTCCACCTGGGCAGCGCCCCAGTGGCCCAGCTCGCGTATCCCGCAACGCCCAGAAAGAGCCCCGTCGTGACGAAGGCCATAGGGCCATTGAGCATGAGAATTGCGCCTTCGACCAAGGCTCTGACCGCCGTGGGATCGGCCTTGCCCCCGAGCGTATCCAGGGCGGCGCCGCCCATCAGCGAGTCTGCGACCAGTGTGACAGCCATCCAAAGCAGTCCCGCGCCGTAGGCCAGCGTAGCCGCCCACTCATACTCTGGCCGCGCTTTTCGGATCAGATGGCGAAAGCCGGCAGAGAAGATCACGAAGCTAACGACGATGCACATGTCCAGCAGCACGCGCGTTAGAACCACATCCTTGATTTTCGCAATGTATTGGCTGTTAGCGACGGCGTCGTTGATGTGCGGCGCGTTGCCGACCCCCCAGAGCGGGAACTCCATCAGCACCAGGACGAAGACCGCCACGCCAAATGCACCCGTCCAGCGAAACACTTTCAGATCGTTCATGAGCGACTCCTTTGGAAGTAGTTGAAGCAGTTAGCCCGCCGGGCGCGCTGGCTTAGCGCGGACACAACTCTGGGCGGGTTGCCGCACGGTAAGCAGCAGGTGGCGCAGGCAGGCAAGGCGCTAGCAACTCTGAATTCTTAGCGCAGCAGCGAGCTGAAGTGCGCGCCAAGATAGTATGGCCACAACAGAATCGCGAGGACACCCTTCCAGAAGGTCAAGTGTAGAAATCCGATGGTGAAGAGCCATGCTCCGAACCATACGCACCCCACAATACTGTGCTGCTCGATTTTTATCTTTTCCATCTTATTCTCCATCTTGTTCTCCAGCTGGCGAAGTGTCCCTCCATACTAACAGAAGTGGTTGCCTCGCTAGCCTATCGTCGTTGCGCGCGGAGCTTTTGATTTTGATTAGAGCTTAGCCGAGGAGCAATTTTCGGGCTAGGGCTATGGCTGCGGCGGAGGTGCTGGGCTCGCTCAGTTTGGCACGGACGAAATCACGCGTGCCGCCGCCCTTGCCGGGAAATGTGGCGAACACTTGCTTGAGCAGCGCGGCGAGGTCCTTCCCTGCCGAGGGGTGTTGCGCGAAGACGAGTTGCCCCGAGACTTCCATCGCCAGCAGCGCGACCGTGCGTTCCTTCTTGGCCAGCTCCGTGGCCAGCGGCAACAACAACTCAGGATGGACATCGCGCAGCACTTCAGCCACGACGCGCAAGCCGCCTTCTCCCGCTGCCGCCGCGGCCAGTAGTTCCGCGCGCGCTTCGGCCAATTGCTGCAGTGCGCCGCGCAGCGCTTTGAAGTTCGCATCGCGTTCGGCGAAAGCCTTATCGACCGCCGCCAGCGATTCCTCCGGCGCGCAGCTCAGCCGGTCGCCCAGAGTGCGCAACAACGCAAATTCGGCGCTGGCCAATCGCTCGGCGCGGCTGCCGCAGGCAAACTCCACGCGAAAATCCTGGCGTACTTTGGTGCAACGCCGCACCAGCAGCATGCCAATCTGCCCGGTGGATTTCACATGCGTGCCCCCACAGGGCTGCAGGTCCGCGTCCTCGATCTCAATGGCGCGCAAAATTCCGTCGCGCTCCACTTCCTTGCGCACACCAAGCCGGGCAAGCTGGTCCGCGGTGCCATAGCGCACCTTGACGCTCCGATCCTCGAAAATGATCTGGTTCGCGGCACGCTGCGCGCCCAGCAGCACATCCGCGGATGGCTCCGGCCCGCGCAAATCAATGGTGCAGAGATCGCCGCCCAAATGAAACGACACCGTCGGCAAGCCAAAGCGCTCCTGAAACATCGCCGAGAGCAAGTGCTGCCCGGTGTGCTGCTGCATGTGATCGAAGCGGCGGGTCCACAGCACGCAGCCCTGCACGGGACCGGGAGCGAGTTCGCGATCCACGATATGGAGAACCTCTTCGCCATCGTCGCGCACATCCAGAACGTTCGCCTCGCCGAGCTTGCCGAGATCGTTCGGCTGGCCTCCCGAAGACGGATAGAACGCCGTCTGATCGAGGAGCACTTCCCACGCCGGGTGCGTGCCGGAATCGGTGGCCACGGGCTCCGCAGGCACGCAGCCGCGTACCTGCGCCTCGAAGTTCTGAACGTAGGAATCATCGTAATAGAGCCGGTGAGTCGCCATGAACGGCAGTTTAGCATGAGCCCTTTTCATGGCCCATTGCCTTCGGCGTTGGTAGTGGGTCGGTTTCCGATCAGCCGACGCTTTAATTGGACACTTGGGTCCCAGTACATAAATGTCCGGTACGCTGACTCATCGGGACTTGACGCTCAGGAGACCCTTTGAACACCTCAATCAAGTCAAACAGCTGCCCTCATCTCGCCCAAGATAAAATCGGAATATGAGTATATTGGGCCGTGAACCCTGGCAAGTGTGGTCGAGGGTTTTGGTAACTGTGGGTGTCACCGGATGTTTAGGCGTCTTTCTCTGGTCTTTTGGACTCATTGGATACTACTCTTCGACTCGTTCATACGGACCCTTGCCACAACGTGGATGGACCGTGCCCTTGCCTTGGACCCATGGTTTCTATGGAACGTTTCAGGAAAAACAGCAATTGCTTCAATTGCACGACTGGTTTTTCCCTTTTCTTTTGGTCGCGTTTGCCGGGACAGTAATTCAGCAACTCCATGAGAAAAAAGAACCGTGGAGAAGGAAACAATTTTGAGCCGGGAAATTGGGGCTTTAGTGTATGAATGAGAATTTCAGGGAGCTTGCTTACATGGTGGGGCATTACCCGGCGGAGGTCGTGGGATTTGCGTTGATTGGAGTTGCCGCCGGGTTGTTCTTCCACGTGCAATTGCAGTTGGGCCGGGTCGGTTCTACATCATTCACATTCTTCAAGCATCCATTCGTAAGCAATTGGGGCGCGCCAGCAGAATATCTGCGGGTTCGCAAGCAGTATGGCTGGTCAGGATGGCCCGTATATTGTCTTTGGCCATGTTTGCTAATCGGCGTCGTCTGCTTGGTTTTCGGTTTGCTCCGACCCTAGTCCATCAGTCTCCAACATGCCTGATTAACGTTAACCGGAAACTGACTCCCTACCCCGGTGTTTGTTCGCCTTCAAAGTGACGTCATAATAGGGATCGCAATGAATCGGAGGGAATCTCGCATGGAATGGGCGCGCATCAGGATTGTCACCCTTGCCGTACTCGCCGTGCTGTTGCTTGGCGCGAGCCTTCTTGCACAGGGCACGCACTCCGATGCGCTTTACGACGAGACTTACCGCCCGCAATACCACTTCACTCCCGCCAAAAACTGGATGAACGACCCCAACGGCCCCGTCTACTACAAGGGCGAATACCACCTGTTCTATCAATTCAACCCCTTCGGCAACGAGTGGGGACACATGAGTTGGGGCCACGCCATCAGCCGGGACCTGGTTCACTGGGAGCATCTGCCGGTGGCAATTCCCGAAGAGAACGGCATCATGATTTTTTCGGGCAGCACGGTCGTGGACTGGTACAACTCCAGCGGTTTCTGCAAGGAGACGAAACCAGCCGAGCCTTCCTGCCTCGTCGCGATTTACACTGGCCACACCGATAAGCTGCAAACGCAAAATCTCGCCTATAGCAACGATCGGGGCCGCTCCTGGACGAAGTATGAAGGCAACCCGGTGCTCGACCTGCACATGCAAGATTTCCGCGATCCTAAAGTGTTCTGGCACGAGCCCAGTCACAAGTGGGTGATGGTGGCCGCGCTGCCCACGCAACACAAGGTGCGCTTCTTTGGCTCGACGGACCTGAAGCACTGGAACGCCTTGAGCGATTTTGGCCCCGCCGGAGGGACCGCCGGTGTTTGGGAGTGCCCGGTCCTGTTTCCGCTTCCGGCGGAAAGCGAAGCCGGGCAAACGCGCTGGGTGCTGAGCGTGAATCTTAATCCCGGCGGTCTCGCGGGCGGCTCGGCGGATCAATATTTTGTCGGGCAGTTCGACGGTGCCACGTTCGTCAATTCGAATCCGCCGGAGCAAACCCTCTGGGCGGATTATGGGAAGGACTTTTATGCTTCCACATCTTTTTCGGACATCCCTGCGACGGATGGACGGCGCATCTGGCTCGGCTGGCTATTGAATTGGGAGTACGCCGGCAAGGTCCCCACGTTTCCCTGGCGCGGCGCCCAATCCATCCCGCGCGTGCTCAGCCTGAAACGATTCCCCGATGGAATCCACTTGGTTCAGAGTCCTGCGAAGGAACTGCAGAGTCTGCGTCAAAACCACGTGACTTTAAGCGGGCAGGACATCGCGGCGGCAAACCGCGCTTTACAGGCCAGGCGAATCCGTGGCGACGCGCTGGAGATCATCGCCGAACTGGAAAACGACAACTCCACGGAAGCCGGTATTCGCGTGCGCAAGGGCAAGGACGAAGCCACCACGATTGGCGTGGATTGGGTCAAGCAGGAAGTGTTCGTGGACCGGACTCGCTCCGGGGATGTCGCGTTCGACGAAAGATTCCCGGGCCGTCAAGCGGGGCCGCTGCTCCCGGCGGGTGGCAAGCGGGTGAAGCTGCACATCTTCGTGGACCGCTCCTCCGTGGAAGTTTTCGTCAACGACGGCTCAACCGTGATTTCCGACGCCATCTTCCCTTCCCGCGACAGTCAGGACATTGAGCTTTACTCCAAAAATGGAGAAGCACAAATCGTGAAGCTGGAAGTCTGGACCTTGCGCTCAGCCTGGCGGTGATGAGCTGACTCCAGGGCAGCATTTAGCAAGTGCTCCGTTCGGAGGGTCGCCTTTGGAGTGCGAGAGCTTGCTCTCGCTTTTGCGCCGCCTACCATTTCCCCCAAGCGATCAATTGGCAGACAGGTTCGCAATCGCAAAAGCGGCGGCGAGCCGCCGCACTTCAAAATACGGGAGTAGTTGAACGACAAATGCCAAAGTGGCTCTCCCTCGTAACATCTTCACGTTCCCGTCACTTCCTTCTCCCGCCGCATCCGGTACACTGGAGTCATGCCAGTTCGACTGATCGCTCTGGATATTGATGGCACGCTGCTCAACAGCCGCTGGGAAGTCTCCCCCGCGAACCGCGAAGCCATTGCCCAAGCCACGCGCCGCGGCATCGAAGTCGCCCTGGTGACCGGGCGCCGCTACGATTTTGCCCTGCCCGTGGCGCAGCAGATCCCCTCGCCACTGACGATGATCGTCAATAACGGCGCGATGGTCCGCTCCAAGGAGGGCCACACGCACGTGCGCCATCTCCTGCCGATGGCCACGGCGCGGCGCGTGCTAAAGTCCACGGAGCCCTGGCGCGAAGGCGCCGCCGTGGTTTTCGATCGTCCGCAGGCCAACCAGGTTGTGCTGGAAAAGATCGATTGGGAGGACGCCACGCGCGGCGGCTACTACACGCGCAACCGCGAGTTTCTTGGTGAATCGCAGCCGCTGGAAGCCTGCCTGGACGAGGACCCTATCCAGGTGATGTTTACGGGTCCCGTTGCTCCGATGCGTCAGGTCGAGCAGACGCTCCGCAGCGTGCCCTTTGCGAAAGACTATTCCCTGGCCGTGACCGTCTATGAGGATAAGGACTTCGCCATGATCGACGTCATCCACCCCGCGGTTTCCAAGGGCGCGGCCCTGGCCGAATGGGCAGGCCTCCGAGGCTATTCCCGGGCGGAAATCCTGGCCATTGGGGATAACCATAACGACCTGGAAATGCTATCCTTTGCAGGTATCCCTGTGGTCATGGAAAATGGGGTGCCGGAATTGAAAGCTCGCGGTTGGCATGTGACGCGTTCCAACGACGAGGACGGTGTGGCGGCGGCCATCGCCCACTTCGTCCTCCGGGAGGCCCCCGAGTGCGCCTGAGGCTCATCCTGTGCGCCATGGTGGCGCTTTGCGGGCTTACTGCTGGGGCTGCGATTGCCCGTGCGGACTACGTGGTGCTGCGCAGCGGCGCCCGCCTGAACGTCACCGGCTACGAGTTGCTGGGCGACAAGTACCGCCTGCAGATGAACGGCGGAATCGCCGAAATCCCCGCCAGCGATGTGGTGGGCATCGAGCCGGAAGAGCTCTTCGAGCCCCTGCCCGAGCCGCTCAGCCCCAACACCCCCTTCCACGACCTCATCCGCGCGGCCTCCGAGCATTATGGGGTGGACGCCGATCTGATCCATTGCGTCATCGCCATCGAATCGAATTTCAATCCCAAAGCGATTTCGCCCAAAAACGCGCGTGGGCTTATGCAGTTGCTGCCGCAAACGGCCGCGCAATTGGGTGTGCGCAATATTTTTGATCCGCGCGAAAACATCGAGGCCGGCACACGCTACTTGAAGGACATGCTGGCACGGTATAACAACAACTTGACGCTGGCGCTTGCCGCTTATAATGCCGGGCCGGAAAAAGTGGAGCAGTACGGCCGGCGCGTGCCGCCCTATTCGGAGACGGTAAAGTATGTGCAGCGGATTTCGCGCGGCTACGCGCATTTCAAGTCCGACGCCGCGCAAAATAGGGCGCAAACCTCGGCCAAAGTCGAAGGGCTGCCCGCCGGGAAGTAACCCCTCCGCCCCTTTCATCCATCAATGTTCAGTGTTCCCGGGTTCGCTTTTGTAGTGGCCGATCTTTGGATCGGCTCTTGGGTTCCTCCTGTGGCACAGCCACTCCTGACTGTGCTTTCGGGTTTCTCTTGTCCCAGCGATCCTCCGCATCCTTTGCCCTCTTCCTCTTTCAGCTATGCCAAAACTGTCATCCCGATCCCGCAGGCGGGACCCGATTTCGTCTTTCGCGCCGCCTTTTGGCGCGTCGGGCCGCGTAGTGGAGGGATCTCTCCGCCGCCTTTCTCTTCTCTGTGAACTCTGTGCCCTCTGCGTCATCCTTTTCTCTTCTCCGAAACTGGAAACTTACAACTGGAAACTGATCACTCGCAAGATTCTGCCTCGCACAATTCTTATGCGACTAACCCTCTTCGACTTCGGATTTCAGGATTAGTTCTAATTCGGAGGTGGTGCCTGCAGTGGCGGGCCACCCTCTGGAGGACCCATTGGTGAAGTCGGCGCAGGATTTTGGTTTGGATTTTGATTCTGACCAAAGCCCGAGGAGGACGGCGACGTTGCATTTGGGGCACCCGCCGGCGTTCCCAGCCCGGGGCCGGTTTGTATCGAACCACCCACGCCGGCAGCCGTATCCTTCGAGGGATCCCAGATGAACTCAAATTCGCGGTAGTTCTTCGCCTTTTCGTACACCATGAACGATTTCTTGTTGACCTTGCTGCCCACGCCGATGATGTTGCCCCCGATGATAGTGGGTGTCTCGGCCGGGGCGATAGCCTGCGGCGTGGACATGGAGTCCGTCCCTGCGGGATTTTGCCCGTTGGCGTTGGCGTCCGGCTGGCCGGCTGCAGTCGGCGTACCACTCCCGAAACCGCTGAAGCCCATGGTCGAATTGGAAGTGTTTCCGCCCCCGAACGATGAACTTCCGAAACCTGACCCGGATCCCTGCGCGCCTGGCATCATACCGACTGGCGTACCGAATCCCCCTGCCGACATCCCTGATCCGCCGGGAACCTGGGGCTTCAAACTCCCGATGAGCTGGCCATTGGGTCCTACATAAATCAGCCGCCACGACCCATCCACATCGTTCATCGGATCCTTATAGGCCTGGCGCATGAAGCGAATGCCGGTCTTCGGTTTGACCAGGTCATCGATTTCCACCGGGAAGCGGTGCGTCTTCATATAATAGTGCTTGATTCCGCGGACATACTGGTTGCCGCGCCACACCATTTCCTTTTCCTTCTCCCGCCGCCCGTCCGTCAGCACATTGGGCGCAACCGTTATGGTCGCGAGCACCAGCAGCGCCAGGAAGAACATCACCAGGAGCAGTGCGTAACCCCGTTGGGCAGAGGTTCGCGCGCGGGCTGTGAGTGGTTTCCTCATGCGGAAGGCCCCGGAACGGCTTCCAGTTGGTTGGAATTGCGCGCGCCCGTATTGGTGTCCTCGTACTCGATCTTTTCATTCCCGATATGCACGATGCGGATATGATTGAGGACGACCTCGCCTTCGCCCACAATGTGCACGTCTTCGTTGTCCAGCAGGAATGCCTCGCGCGCTCCGCTGGACGGCAGATTGCCGTAACCGAAAAATTTCCACGGCAATTGCGGCGGCACGATCACCTCTTGCGGCACCCTGTAATCAGGCCAGCGTGGTTTTTCCGGAGCTTTTGACGCCGTCGCCGGTGCCGCCACAGGCAGCGCCGAAGCGACGAAGGGATTGCGGCCGGAGGGTTTGTACTCCGTCTTCTGCGCATCGCCGCGCTGCTTGAAGATGATGCTGAAATCCTGCGCGTTGATCGGCGTATAGCTGTCCGCGCGGAACGTCGCTCCCCCGGGCGCACCCTTTGCGCGGTCGAAATTCGCATACCAAACCAGCGCCGCGACCACCAGCAGGGCCGCGAGCATCAGGAGCTGTTTCCGTTGTTTCGTCAGTGCCATCAAACCTTCCGGAAATACGTGCGCACGTGCAGGCTGATCCTCAAAAGGTTCGCGGGTCCCTGCCCCGAAGTATCCGATTCCAATTGCAGCGAATCGACGATATAGAGGTTCTTGGAACGCTGCAGGTGGTTCACGAAGCGCACGATGCCGTTGTAATCGCCCGCCACGGTCGCCTCGATCTCCACCTCGTCCAGCTTGTGCTCCGTCAACTCCTTTTCGCGAAACCTCAGATCGCCGATGAGCAGGTGGGTGTCGCGCGCGAAACCGTTCAGTTCCTCCGAAATCGCGGAGTAACCCTTGTTTGCCGGGGGCAAATCCGCTTCGAACGCGTCAAACTTCTTCAACACGTCGGGAATATTTTTCTGAATCGCGGCGGCGCGTTCCACGTCCGCTTTCAGCAACTTCAGTTGCTGCGTTTCCGCCGCCAAAACCTGCTGGGGCGTTTCCCGCGCGGTATTCATCTTCAGGTTGAAATAGGCGAGCGCGGCATCCGCCACCAGCAGCACCCCGAGGGAAGCCAGGATAATGCGCTTTTTGACGTAGAAGTTGCGCATGTTCAGATCGCTGAGTACACCGCTGTAAACTCCACCGTCAGCGGGTCGGCACCCGGCTGGGACGGCGTGCCGGTGTGCTCGTTCATAAGTTTCAGCTCCGAAAAACTCTTGGAGTTTTCAAACGCCTTCAGCAGCTTAAGTTTGGCATCCTCATTCGCCGCGCCAATCGCGATTGTGACTTCGGCGCCGCCCTTATCCAGCTTCGGCTCGATGTGCAAGACGTGCACGCCTGCGGGCAGGGTGTGTTCCAGGTCCATGAACAGCCGCGTCCAGTTAAAGCTGCTGCCTTCCATGACCGCGGCGGTGAATCTGGCGCGGTCCTGAAGCCCCACGGTCTCCGGCTGAGAAAAATAATCGTCCAGTTTCTGTTTTTGCGCGTAGATCCGCGACATCTCGGCTTGCACTTTTTCCGTGCGGGCGCGCAAATCCGCGTCCGCCTGGCGCAACGTGTAGAAGCGCCAGCCGAGGAGAGCAAACACAAGGCCGCCAATGAGCCAGGCAATCGCCGCCCCCACCAAAAACGGGCGGTGGCTGACCAGCGGCTTGGTTGCCAGATTCAGTCGTACGTACATAATCCCTTGCGCCTATTCTCCCTCAGCTCCGGTACAACATCCAGCCAACCAGCCCTTCCAGTTCCCTGTCGGCCAGCGACCTGGCTTCGCCTTCCAGGCGGCCCTCCGAAATCGCCGCGCTCAAAAGCGAACGCACGTCGCACTTGAATTCTACTTCGAGCGGATGCACAAACTCCGGCAAGCGGTGCCCGAGTCCCGCCACGCGCACCGATTGGATGCCTTCCTGCCAGGTGTCCTGATAATAGGCAGCCAGCGGGAAAATTTCTTCCAGCAGCATTTGCGCGGTGACCTCGCCCGCATGCGTGGGAAGCTCCGTGCAGCGGTATCCCGCGAGCACGCCCTCGCGTACGATCGCGGTCGTCAGCGAAGTTCCCGAAATGCGCGCCAACAGCGTGGGCCGCTGGTCATGCAGCAGCGCAATCGCCGCCAGCGTTGAGCTGAGCACCACGCCGGGCCGCAGCGTGGCCGACTCCAGCAGCGCCTCGTATTCCTTGACAATGCGCAGCCTGGCAATGGCCGTCACCACGTCCACACCGTCCGTGCGCGGCGCCTGGCGCATGTAGGACAGCAGGGTTTCGTCAACTTCAAACGGCACGCTTTTTTTCAACTTCCAGCGCAGCATCGGAATGGCTTCCTCCGCCGAGCGCGGGAAGTCCTCGAAGTGCTGGACAAATACGCGGATCACCGGATCGGGCAGCAGCAGCGCCACGTCCTCGTCCTTGGCGCCCAACCGCAGGCACACGTTGGTCACCGCCGATTTCACCGCCGCCGGGTTGCTGAGGTTTGTCTCCACCGCCGAGGGCAGGATCGCGCCCAGGGGCAGGCTCTCCACGGAAAAACCGTCCAGTGAACCACGGTGCGTGAAGCGCGCCCCGGCCACTCGCCCCGGGGAAATCTCCACGGCCAGCGGCGGATGCGGAATCGCCTCCATCCAGCGCGAAATATGCCGCACCAGATTGCTCTGGAAAATGCCTTCCTGGTATGCGTTAGCGCTACTCAACGAAGGTCACCTTGTTGATCTCGCGGAGCGTGGTAATGCCGGCCCGCACTTTCGCCAGGCCGCTCTCGCGCAGCGTAGTCATTCCTTCTTCGATAGCCGCCCGCTTGATTTCGCTGGTCGGCCGCCGGTCCACGATCATTTCCCGGATGTGATCGCTCAAGTCCAGCAATTCGCAGATTGCCGTACGCCCGTGATACCCGGTGCCGGAGCATTCCAGGCAACCCGGCCCTTCCGCAAACAGGAAATCCGCGGTGGCGGCGGGATCGAGTCCGGACTCCCGCAGTTCGTCCGCGGTGTGCTGCTTGGGCTGCTTGCAACTTTCGCATATCACGCGGACCAGCCGTTGCGCCAGGATACAGTTCAGCGCGGAGACGAAGTTGTACGGTTCCACCCCCATGTTGATGAAGCGCCCGATCACGTCCGTGACGTTGTTGGCGTGCACCGTGGTGAAGACGAGGTGTCCGGTCAGCGCGGATTGAATGGCGATTTGCGCTGTCTCCTGGTCGCGAATTTCGCCCACCATGATCTTGTCCGGATCGTGCCGCAAGATCGAGCGCAGGCCGCGCGCAAACGTCAAGCCCTTCTTTTCGTTCACGGGAATCTGCGTGATCCCGCGCAACTGGTATTCGACGGGGTCCTCGATGGTGACGATCTTGTCTTCGTCCGACTTGATCTCGTTGATCGCCGCATATAGCGTGGTGGTCTTGCCGGAACCTGTTGGCCCGGTCACCAGCACCATGCCGTACGGCTCGTGGATGTACCGCCGGAAGCGCCGCGTCTCATCGCTGGAAAACCCCACCACGTCCAGGCTCAGCTTCTGGAATTTTTCCGACAGTGTTTCCTTGTCCAGCACGCGGAGCACGGCGTCTTCTCCGTGGTTGGCCGGCATGATGGAAACGCGCAGGTCAATGTAGCGCCCTTTGTACTTCACGCGGAAGCGCCCGTCCTGCGGCACGCGGCGCTCGGCAATGTCCAGGTCGCTGAGCACCTTGATACGCGAGATGACCGTGGAATGCCATTCCTTGGCGATGGGCTGCATGGCGTGCTGCAGCACGCCGTCAATGCGGTACTTCACAGCCACTTCGGTGTCACGCGCTTCGATGTGGATGTCACTCGCCCTGCGCTCCAGGGCCGTGAAGATGATCGTTTCGACCAGCCGCACCACCGGGCTCACCGTGGAATCGCGCGTCAGGCGATCCCCGGAAATCGTTTCTTCGCTCTCTTCTTCTTCCTTGGAGACTTGCAGCGTAAAGGCTTCGGTAGCTTGTTCCAGGACGCGCTGCGATTGTTCCGTGCGTTTCAGCAGGTCGCCGATTTGCCGCGGTGTGGCGACCTTGTAGGCCAGCTTTTTCCCTAGGAGCAGCGGTAATTCATCGCTCAGGATGACCATGCCGGGATCGGCCACGGCAATCACCAGCGTGTTGTTGTGCGTCACCAGGGGCACAAAGTTGTAGCGGAACATCAGGTCCGCGGGAATCGTGCGGAAGAGTTCCGGATCGATGCGCTGTTCCGTCAGATCAATAAAGCCGCAGCGGTAACGGTCCGCCAGACGCCGCGCCTGCTCGCGTTCCTGCGCTGCGTCTGCCGCGCCTCCCGGCAGGGCCGAATCGTGAACGTTTGTGTCAGGTGTGCCCATAAATGATTGCAGTCCTTACTTTCCCGCTCCCGAGATGGAGAAAGAGAAAATCGGCAAATACAGGGAAATCAGAATAAAGGCTACCAGAAGCCCCATGAATATAAGAATAACGGGCTCAATTACCGCTACCATGGCGCCGAGCCGCAGGCTCACCTCTTCTTCATAGAATTCCGCCACGCTGTTCAGCATCGGCGCCAGCGCGCCGCTGGACTCGCCCACTTCGATCATGTCCAGCGCCAGCTCCGGCATCACTCTGCTGGCAGAGAGCGCCCCATGGAGCGACTCGCCTTCGCGCACCATTTGCGTCGCGCGCCCCACGGTGCCTTGCAACAGCCTGCTGGTAATGGACTCGGAGGCCGTTTGCAGCGCGCTGACCAGCGGCGTTCCGCCGGTCAGCAGCGTGGCCAGCGTGCGGCAAAACTGGGCCACCTGGAATTTCAGTAACGTTTCGCCCAGCACGGGTATGCGGAACTTCATGCGGTCGAAGGCGATGCCGCCTTCTTCGCTGCGCGACCAGAAAAACACTCCCAGCATCGTCAGGAACACCGCCGCAATTAACCCCAGAATGTAGGAGCGGTAGTCCACCGTCACGCTCACCAGCAATTTCGTGGGACCCGGCAGTTGCACTCCCAAATCGCGATACAACATCGCAAACTTCGGGATCACGCCGGTCACCAGGTAGGTCACGATGATTGACGCCACCGTCACCAACAGCGTCGGATACACCAGTGTCGCCAGGATCTTTTTCTTCACCCCCGTGCTGACGCGCTGGTACGCGATGTAGTAGTCAAGTACCCCCGAAAGATTGCCGCTCTTTTCACCGGCGAGGATGGCGGTCGAATACATCTTCGAGAATACGCCCGCCTCGTCCACCGCCTCCGAGAGCGACTTCCCTTCCCGAACTCGGTCGCGGATCTGCGTCAGGACGGGCCGCAGCTTTGGGGCGGTCGCCCGGGTCGCCAACAGGTCCAGAGCGCGCAGGATAGGCAGGCCCGCTTTAATCAAGGTATTGAACTGCTGGTTGAGGATCAGGAAATCGTTGCCGCCGATTTTGCGTTCCCTGCGCACTCCGAGCATCCCGGTGATCAGGCTGCTGCGGGACTGCACCGAGTAGACGAACAGCCCACGGTCGGCCAGTTTCTGGCGCGCTTCCTCAAGCGTGCCGGCAGCTTCCACGTGCGAGAAGACCCGCCCATTGGCGTCGGCTACGCGGCAGACGAATTCCCCCATAGACCTCTAGTTTACCTCATTCGGAGAGTACCCCAAAAAGGGTCTGAGTAGAGCGGTTACATCCTGTGCAAGCGGCAGGGCGGGAGCGAAAGCCCCTCCACTCCTTACTGACGCAGACCCGGCGAATCGGGTAGCGGGCCATTCACGATGACCATGCCGGGCTGTGCCGAGAATTGAAAGAGCGTCTTCGGCAAGACCGGATTCCACTGCCAGTCCTTGAACGTGAATTCCACCTGTACTCCGGCTCCTTCATCCATCAGGATGCGGCTCAGTTCGCCCCGCGGAGAAAGTTCGAAGAGCACCGATCCTGCTCCGTTGGCCGCATGCAACTTTGTGGCGCCGCCCTGTTTGCCCGCGCCTTCGCGAGGGGAATCGGCATCTCCCGCCCCGCGCAGTTCGCAGCGGTACACCTTGTCCCCGGCCTGTCTTGGCAAGACATCCGCTGCCCATTCCACTGGCGCGCAAATCCGCGAGAGCTTGATGCCGTCGCTCAAAAACGCCAGCGGTGTCCGCCAATCGTCGCTCTTTTTCGCCGGCATGCGCGTGGCCGTGTGGTCGTCCGGCGTAATGAACCACACATATTTCCCGTCGGCCAGAAAGGTGTTTTTCTCCGGCGCCTCATAGTCCCAGCGCATTTTGCCCGGGTGCAGGAAATAGGACTTGCCCGCCTCTTTGCGCGTTACCTTGCCGTTTTCCGAGTATTCCTCCAGGAACGTCGCGGAGAGCGACCTGGCCTCCCGGTAGCGTGCCTCAAATTGCCCCAGCACGGCATCGCGTTGTGGCACGCCGAAAAGCACCTCGGTTTTTTGCGAACTCCAACCCAGCAAGGAAAGAGCCAGGATCACAGTGGGCATCCGGCTCATTGCGGCTACAAAAGGGGCTATGCGCTCAGTTTGGAGGAAGCGTGAGGTCACCCGTCAATATATAGCAGCCTCGCTGCACGCAATCAAATGCCGGGGTCATTCGCAGTCGACGGGCCAGTTAGATTATAGCGAATCACAAAGGTCTCGTCGGTGTAGAACCAGCGGCGCCCCGTGGTGTCCGGGGTAGTGGGATTCGCGTTGACGGTGTAATTCGACGGTGTCCCTCCGGGCCCGTTGTTCCCGGTGACCACATAGGTAAAGGTGAATCCGTCCTTCTGATTGGTTTGTGCCACAGGATCGGGTATCAAAAGGGCGCTGGTGGAAGAGGGGCTACCACTGGTGCCGCCCAACGACACCAAGTTTGTCGAAAAACCTCCGCCGAATTGCACCAGGTACACGGACTCTGCGGTGTTGATATCGCGCAGGGTTTGCACTGCGGACGCTTCGTTTGCTGTCATCCTGGATTGGATCAGGTTTGGGATCGCGATGGCGGCAAGGATCAGAATGATTGCCACTACAATCAGCAGCTCAATTAGCGAAAACCCTTTTTGCCTGCGTTTCATGGTACCGGGTCTCCAATCACGCGTTCCCCTAGTATACAAAAAGAGCGACTACGGTAAATAGAGCAAGCCATTAGCCAAATCCACCGGTCAAACTAACCCCATGTTCCCTCTAATTAGCAGCTTTCGCGCCTCCCACCCGCCTAAATTGCCTCCCTTGTGACCGAAACTGTCATCCCACGGACAGAAGTTGTCGGGCAAATGAACCGCTATAATTTCCTCATCGGGAGGCGTGGGCCAATTGAAAAGAAAACGGAGCAGGATGGAAATCCTGCTCCGTCTGATTCCTGTGGGTCTGCGACCCGCCAACGAACCATTTTAGAGAGCCGTTGCGGTTCCTGTCGCGCACGTGCCCATACCACTGCCAACTGCCACATAGTACAGCACGAGGTTCTGGTCGGAGCAGAAGCCACGTGTGCCGGTGGAACCTTGATTCATTGGTTCTGCTTCGGAAGTATAGGTCGTGGCGGTCGGTGTAATCTTGAAGTAGTAACCGCTCTTCCCTTGGGTAGCCGAGTTCGCGTTTTCCAGCAACCAGTCGATCAAGCAAGCGTTCGTCGAGCTGGGAGTCGTGCAGGTCTGGGCGCTGGGGCCAAGAGCGGCCAGCGTCGCGAACGAGCCGGGATACGTGTTGTTGAAGGTCACTTCGCCCGTGTTAATTGTACGCAGGGAGGCGACCGCCGAAGCCTCATTCGCCGCCATCTTGGAGCGGATGAGGTTCGGAATTGCGATGGCCGCGATGATCAGAATAATCGCCACGACGATCAGCAGTTCGATAAGACTGAAACCCTTTTGCTTCTTCATGGAATCTCCTTGAGAGAATGTATGGTGCCAGAGCACGACCTAAGAGGTGCACGGGGGGTGCCAATGCTAGGAGATCCCCTATAATATTTTCAACCCATTGATTCTTCTAAAGTTAGAACTGGTACGTGACGCCACTTCTCGGGATCTTACTGGGGTTCGGCCACCCCATCGCCAAAATATGACACTTTTTGTCTGCCACGACTGCCAGAAATGGTCATCGCCCCGACGTCCGCTAGGGGTGCAGAGACCCCCGGGAGCGGTCTAATTTACTCGACGGCCCGTTGTGCAAGATCAGCAAAAGAAGAAGGGTAAGGGGCTACCTGATTGGGCCGAATGAGCAACCAGTACCCTGCCCAAGCCGAAAGAATCAGCGTGAGCATGTGAGCATGCAGGTACCCCAAGGAAAATGGGAGTAAGCAAAAGAAACCCACGAAAAAACGAAGGGCCACAAACCAAGCCAGCGTGATCCCAAGGCCGTCAAGAATCGGGGTTGAAAAGGTCTGGGCGCCGCGGTGAACCAGGGAATTTGTGAGCGTTTCGGATTGCGTGTGCTCATCGTTGAAAATATCACAGACGGTCGGCGGGGAAAGAACACGCAGTTGCCGCTCCCGGATCTGCTGCGACAGTCCATCTATGGTCGGCTGGCAAGATATGAGGAGATTTAGGATCGCGGGGCAGCGTTGCCTTCGCGCCTGCATTGCTTTGAGACCGAGGTGCTGAGCCAAGGTGAGAACCTGCAAGGTCTGAGCCGAATCAATCGAGAACTGTTGGCGAAGGCGGAGGCCAGGGATTCACCCCAGCGCGTAGTGCTGGATCTGGACAGCACGGAAATCCCAGTCTAAACCGGTATGCGCAAAACGGAGAGATCGCCTGAGCTCATCGTCTCGATGGTCAACCTCTCGGCCACTCGCCGATTGCGAGCCCCGCCCTCGTTACTACACAGAACCATGGGACTGTACGATGAATGTTCGGTTCCAAAACCTGATACATACTTACACTATTATGGCTTGGGAATCTTGGAATTCACCGGATGGGTATCGCAAGCTGCTGAAGCTTGTCTGCAGCGCCCTTTGGTTGGCCGCGCTCTTGCTGGCAGCCCGCAACCTCGATCTGACGGTCCCCTACCTGCCGTTGGCCATTGCCGGCGGGCTGGTTTTCTATCTGCGCATCTGGCCGCCGCTTCCGGAGTTCGCCGCCTGGGTTCTGCTGTCGGCGGCGTTGGGAACTATCGTCCGTTTTCCCCATGACCATAACTGGATTTTTATGGCATGTGGGGTCCTTGCCTTGTTCGGGCTGAGCGCGTTCATCATGCTTGGATTGCGATGGCTCTGGTCGGTCGGCTCCGAGCGCAACAAAGCTTATGCCATGCTGGCTCCAGCCGCCGCCATGGTATTTTTCGTGCTCTCGGCGCAGCACCTCTTGGGCCTGGCCAACGTGCTTTACCCGAAAACATTGGATCTTTACTTGTATTTATTCGACGGAACTTTTGGGTTTCAACCCAGCTTTCTTATGGGCCGGGCGATGGCGGCATCTCCCATCTTACGAATCGCCTGTCTTCTGACTTACATCTCACTGCCTTTCGTCATGGCACTGGTTTATGCGCTGCACATGCCTAAAGATGCAGAGAAGCCATCATGGGACATGGTGACACTGTTCATGCTGGCCGGACTCGGTGGTTGGGCGCTTTACAACGTGGTTCCCGCAACCGGGCCTATCTACATTCTCCCCACGGACTTTCCCTGGCGCGCCTTGCCGTACTCCCTGCTTCACAAGCTCTTCCTCCAGGCCATCCCCGTGAACCCCGACGTTCCCCGTAACGCCATTCCTTCGCTGCACATGGCGTGGGTTCTCTTGCTCTTGTGGAATGTCAAGGGACTCTCCCGAGTACTTAGAGTCTTCATCGCCGTTTACCTTGCCTTGACCGTGGTTTCAACGTTGGGAACCGGTGAGCATTACTTTGTCGATCTCGTGGCGGCAATCCCCTTCACGCTGTCGGTACAGGCAGTGGTTTCTCCGAATACGATTGCCACCATCTCCCGCCGAGCGCTCGTCGGTGCGTCGGGCCTGGCCATGACTCTGGGTTGGCTTCTGCTCGTGCGCTTTTGGGGAAACGCGATGCTTCTATCACCCGTCTTGCCGTGGGGTCTCGTGGTGTTGACCGGAATCCTCGTGTGGAAGATCAAATCCTGGTTTGAGTCCAGCGCGGATAGCCGGGTTCCCCAGCCTCCGCGCGAGCAACTGGATCTTGAAGTTCTCTCGTAAGGGGCGCTATCCACAAGGTCCGGATTGCAAACCGCGAAGCATCCGGCCGTCCCATTGTCGTCCCAGATTCAGCGGGGAGGGAAACCAGCAAAGCGCCTCGCCTCCCGCCCAGCAGCAAATTCCTCAGCGCCCCTCATTTGCCGTTGTTACAGACCGTGCTTCTTGGCGTAGTGCCGGAAGGACCGGTAACTGATCTTTAGAAGGTCTGCCGCGCGCGTGCGCACTCCATCCGCTTTTTCCAGCGCGGCCTTCAGGTAGCGCTTTTCGGTTTCCGCCATGACGCACTCGAAGTTCACGCCTTCCGGGGGAAACGCCGCGCTCTCCAATTGTCCCGCCGCCGTCGCGGAACCCCCCAGCCCCGTCATACGATCCGGCAGAACCCCAATGGAGATCTCCGGGCCGGTCTCCAGCGCCACCGCCCGCTCGATGGTGTTTTCCAACTCGCGCACGTTGCCGGGCCAATCGTACGATTCCAGCCGCTGCATCGCTTGCGGCGATATGCCTTCAACCGGCCTCTCCATCGATTTCCGGAAGCGCTCTAGAAAATGGCGCGCCAGCAGAGGAATGTCATCCCGGCGTTCCCGCAATGCGGGCACGTGAATCGGTATCACGCTCAAGCGGTAGAACAGATCTTCGCGGAACTCCCCCGCGGCAATGGCCTTCTCCAGATCCCTGTTCGTGGCCGCAATCACACGGACATCGACGTCCGCTTCTTCCGTGCTTCCCAGCGGCCGCACCTTGCCTTCCTGCAGCACACGGTAAAGCTTCACCTGCATCGCTTGTCCCATGTTGCCGATCTCATCCATGAAAAGCGTGCCGCCGTGCGCCGCCTGGAACAATCCGCGCCGGTTTTCGTTGGCGCCCGTAAACGCGCCCTTGGTATAGCCGAACAGTTCCGACTCCAGCAGCGTTTCCGGAAACGCCCCGCAGTTGATGGTAATGAACGGCGTATGCGCCCGCGCGCTGTTCTCGTGAATGGCCCGCGCCACCAGCTCCTTGCCCGTGCCGCTCTCACCTGTAATCAGCACCCGGCTCGTCTGGGGCGCCACGGTCTGGATCAGATCGAAGATCGCGCGCATATTCGGGCTTTGCCCGATGATGTTGTCCAGGCCGGTCAGCCGCCGCAATTCCCTCCGCAGGTATCCGGCTTCATTCTTCCATTTCAGGTTTTCCGCCACTTCGCGCACCGCCGCGCGCAACTGCTCCACCAGGTCGTGGTCCTTGATAACGTACCGGTTGGCGCCTTCATTCGTGGCGGCAATCGCCGTTTCCAGCGTCGGCACGCCGGTGATCAACACGAAATAAGCATCGGGCGCAACTTCTCGCGCGAAGCGCAGAAGTTCCACGCCCGTCTCGCCCGGCATGCGCACATCGGAAATAATCACGTCGTAGAGCGAACCTTCCAGCTTGCGCCTGGCGGCCTCCACGCTGTTGGCGACCTCCACGCGGTAGCCTTCCTTGCGGAAGGTGATCTCCAGCAGTTCGCAGATGGACTTCTCGTCATCCACGACGAGGATATGCACCATCTCGCGGCCCGCTTCCTTTAGAGCGCTTTTCGTCGCTTGCATTAGGTCCTCACTCCACTAGCGGAAGTTCCACCACGAACTCCGCGCCTTTGTCTTTCTCGCTGATCACCGAAATCCGCCCGCTATGCGCTTGCACAATCTGATAAACGATCGCCAGTCCCAGCCCCGTGCCCCCCTCAAAATTGGATTGCAGCGGCTCAAATATCTTGGTGCGTTGTTGCGGGTCCAGGCCAATGCCGGTGTCCCGGAAGGAGATGCGCAGCCAATCCGGAATCCCCTCCATCCCCACGGTCAGGGTTCCACCCTCGGGCATTGCGCGCAACGCGTTGTCGCAGAGGTTCCAGAACACCTGTTTGATCTTGTCGGGATCCACCAGCACCTTGCGCGCTTCCCCGTTGAACGCGCGCAGGATGTGAAATTTATCCCCGACGCCGGGCTTCCTTTCCATCAGCATCAGGGTTTCGTCCAGCAGCGTGCGCACATCCGCTTCCTGAAAGACGTAGGACTTTTCCCGGGAGTAATTCAGGAAGTCCGTGATGATGTGATTGAGGCGCTCCGATTCCCGGCTGACAATGCTCACCAGGCGCTTCTCGTCGTCCTCAAGCGGCACCAGGCGCCCCAACTCCTTCACCGCTCCCGCCATGGCCGTCAGCGGTTGGCGTATCTCGTGTGCAATTGCCGCGGAGAGCCGCCCTACCGCCGCCAGGCGCTCCTTCGTGGCCACTTCCTTTTCCAGGCGCCGCAATTCCGTCAGGTCCTGAAAGTTGAATACATAACCGCTCCGCGCCGCATCCCGTGTTCGCAGCGGTGAAACCGAGATTCCTAGAAATCTGCGCTGCCCCCCGGCCGTACGCACCTCAATCTCCCGCCGCAGGGATAGCCTTTCCGGAAGCGCCGTCATGTCCTGCAGCCAGAATTCCTCGCTGACCTCCCGCAGGTCCCGTCCGCGCAGTTCCGCAAACGTCCGCCCCAGAATTTCTTCCCCGGTGCGGTTAATCAGCACCACGCGCCCTTCCATATCCGTGGTCACCAGTCCGCCACGCATGGAATGAATGATGTCCGCGGTGAAATCCTGCAGTTCCAGCAACTCTTCGCGTTTCTGTTCCAGTTCCGTGCTTTTGCGGCGTAGCGAATACGCCAGCAGGCTCGCCAGGTACGCCACCGCAAGGAATCCAAACGTATTGCTCAGGAACCACAGGCGCAGCGTCTCGACCGAAGGGGCCGCGATCGAAGTGCGTGGCAACTTCCCCGCATCCACAAGAAAAAGCACCAGCGCGAGCGACGCCAGGCACAGGATCGCGGTTACGAACGCCATCCGCCGCGTAAACAGGATGCTGGCGACGATGATCACCAGGAGATAAAGCGAGGTGAAATTGCTGTCCTGCAATCCCGTGGCGTAAACGATTCCTGTAATCATCGCCACATCGCAGAACACCTGGGTCGCGCCAAACCATATCGTCGCCGGCAGCAAACGCACCAGGATGAGGTGCAGGATGCCAATGGTGATCCACAGAATGATGATGGGCAGGAAGTAGCGCGGCGACCCGCTGGACGGCACATACTGCGGCCACACCACGCCCACGCCCAGAATCAGCGCGATCATCAACAGGCGGACGCGCGTCAGCCATTCCAGCCACTCTCGCCGATTGAACGTCTGTTCCATGAATGTGCGCTTGGAAAGCGGGCCCCCGCCTTCCTCATCCCTATCTTAAACAGAAAAAGGAGGACAGGGGCGAACCTCCCGTCCTCCTTTTCCGAAGAAGCACTCCGCTCAGTGAGCCGAGGCCAGTTTGCCGATCAGCGTGAAGAGCGGCAGGTACATGGAAATGACCACGCCGCCGACCACGGTGCCGAGAAACACGATCATGATCGGTTCGAGAGCGGTCAGCAGGTCCTTCACCGCTGCGTCCACTTCTTCCTCGTAGAAGTCCGCGATCTTTTGCAGCATCGCGTCCATCGCGCCGGTCTGTTCGCCCACCGCGATCATCTGCGTCACCATCCCCGGAAAAACTTCCGATTCCTTCAGCGGTTCGGTGAGCGACTTTCCTTCTTCCAGCGATTTCCGGACCCGGTTCAAGGCCCTTTCGACCACCGCGTTTCCGGAGGTCTTCGCGGTAATGTCCAAGCCTTCTAGGATGGGCACGCCGCTGGAGATCAATGTGCCCAACGTTCGTGTGAATCGCCCGACGGCAATCTTCCGCATCAGCATGCCCAACACCGGCAGCTTCAGGATCACCGTATCAAGGGCCAGGCGTCCCTGCGGTGTGCCGTACCACACCTTCAGACCGACGATGATGGCCACGGCCCCCACCAAGATCAACAGCCCAAAAATGCTGCTGACGAAATGGCTAAGGGCAATCACGATCTTCGTGGGCAGCGGCAAATCCACGCCCATGCCGGCAAAGAGGTTGGCGAAAACGGGCACTACTTTCCACAACAGGAGGATGATGACGCCCGACGCGATGGTCAAAACACCGATCGGGTAGACCATGGCGGACTTCACCGCGCGCTGCAATTTCACGTTCTTTTCGATGTACGTCGAGAGGCGCTGCAGAATGGTGTCCAGAATACCGCCCGTCTCGCCGGCTTCCACCATGTTGCTGTACAGCGGGTCGAACACCTTGGGGTATTGCTTCATGGCCGTGGAGAGCGTGCTGCCGCTTTCCACCGCCGAGCGCGTGCCCGTCAGCACCTTCTGAAAAGTCTTGTTCTCCTGCTGGCTCGAGAGGATTTCCAGACACTGCACCAGCGGCAAGCCGGCATCAATCATGACCGAGAACTGGCGCGTAAAAACGGCCAGTTCCTTCGGACTGACGCCCCCGCCGAAGGTGGGCAAGTTGAACTCCTTGCCCTTCTCCGACATCTTCGTCGGCGTGATTTGCTGGCGCCGCAACAGACCCTGCAGCTCCGTCTTGTTGCTGGCCGCCATTTCGCCCGCGACCGACGCACCCGTTTTATTTGTTCCCCGATAAGTAAAGACCGGCATAGTATCTCCTCCTCAGCGGTCAAAACATTTTCCGAACTCTCGAAACCCGATTCACCGATGCAATCTCTTAGTGCTTAGCCCCAACCGGCGCCTTTCCAAAGGTCGTCTTGCCCGCGGTCGGTGTTGTCGCGACACCGCGGTTAATCATGTCCTGCAACTCGTCCGGATTCGATGACCGCGACAGTGCCATATCCAGAGTGATGATTTTGGCGAAATAAGCATTGGCCAGCCCCTGGTTGAATGTTTGCATCCCAGTCTGCCCGGTGCCCGTCTGCATCGCCGAATAAATCTGGTGAATCTTGTCTTCGCGAACCAGGTTGCGGATGGCCGCCGTGGGTATGAGCACCTCCATCACCATCACGCGTCCACGCCCGTCGGCACGCGGCAACAGGGCCTGGCAAAGGATCCCTTCCAGCACCATGGAGAGCTGCGCGCGAATCTGCGGCTGCTGGTGCGAGGGGAACACGTCAATAATACGGTTGATGGTGGAGGCCGCGGAATTGGTGTGCAGCGTCGCGAAGGTCAAGTGGCCGGTTTCCGCGATGCGCAGCGCCGATTCGATCGTTTCCAGGTCGCGCATTTCCCCGATCAGCACAACGTCTGGGTCTTCGCGCAGGGCGGCGCGCAGCGAGTTGGCGAACGAATGTGTATCCGAGTGTACCTCGCGCTGGTTCACCAGGCACTTCTTGTGGTTGTGCAGAAACTCGATGGGGTCCTCGATGGTGATCATGTGCTCTTCACGCTCGGCGTTGATCTTGTCGAGCATGGCGGCCAGCGTCGTGGACTTGCCGGAACCCGTCGGCCCGGTCACCAGCACCAGGCCGCGCGGCTTGTCGCACAGACCCTTGACCACCGGCGGCAATCCCAGCGCGTCGAAGCCCTTAATCTCCCAGGGAATTGTGCGGAAGACCGCGCCCACCGCGCCGCGCTGATTGAATACGTTGCCGCGGAAGCGCGCCAGGTTCTTCAACCCGAACGAGAAGTCCAGCTCCAGGTTTTCCTCGAAGCGGTGCTTTTGCGCATCCGTCAGCACGCTGTACGCCAGCGATTTCGTGTCCGCCGCCGTCAGCGGAGGCATGTCCAGCGGACGCAACCTGCCGTGCACGCGCACCCGTGGCGAGCTGTTCGTCGTGATGTGGAGGTCGCTGCCTCCCATTTCGATCATCTTCTTGAGCAATTCGCTCAGTGTTATGCCTGCCATGGTCGCATCCTCTCCGCGCTATAAAACCGTTTCTCTCAGGACCTCTTCCATCGTGGTCATGCCTGCCGCGACTTTGATCAACCCGCTTCGCCGCAACGTGATCATCCCCTGTTCGATGGCTTTCTTCTTCAATTCCAGGGCCGAAGCTCCCACCAGGATTAGCTCGCGCAGTTCGTCGTTGATCTCCATCACTTCGTACAAGCCCGTGCGTCCTTTGTACCCGCCCTTATTGCACGTGGAGCATCCTTTGCCGTGATAAATCTTGGTTGTTTTGGCTTCCTCGGGCGAATACCCGGCGTCAATCAGCGCCTGTTCCGGCACTTCCAGCTCTTCCTTGCAATTAACGCAGATGCGCCGCACCAGCCGCTGCGCGCATATCAGGTTGACGGAAGTGGCCACGAGGAAGGGCTCGATGCCCATGTTCATTAAACGGCTGATGGTGGAGGGCGCGTCATTGGTGTGCAGCGTGGAGAGCACCAAGTGCCCGGTCAACGCCGCTTTTACCCCGATTTCCGCCGTCTCGAAGTCGCGAATCTCACCCACCAGGATGATGTTGGGGTCCTGACGGAGGAAGGCGCGCAACGCGGCCGCGAAGTTCAGCCCGATCTGCTCCTTCATCTGCACTTGGTTGATCCCCGCCAACTGGAACTCCACGGGGTCCTCCGCGGTCATGATGTTCGTCTCCACTTGATTCAGCCGCGACACCGAGGAGTACAACGTGTTCGTCTTGCCGGAACCCGTGGGGCCGGTCACCAGCACCATGCCATACGGCCGCAAAATGTTGCGCTCGAATTTTTTCAGTGACTCCGGCTCGAAACCCAGCTTGGTCATGTCCAGCCGCAGGTTCTCCTTGTCCAGCAACCGCAGCACGATCTTTTCGCCGTACAGCGTGGGCACCGAGGACACGCGGAAGTCCAGTTCTTTCTTTCGCCCCTCGGATTTGTACTTGATCATGATGCGGCCGTCTTGCGGCAGCCGCTTTTCCGCGATGTCCAGCTTCGCCATGATCTTCAAGCGGCTGGTCATGGCATCACGCAGCTTCAGCGGCGGGTTCATCACCGTCTGCAGCACGCCATCGACCCGGAACCTCACGCGCATCTCGTTCTCGTACGGCTCCACGTGAATATCGCTCGCGCCCCGCTTCACGGAATCCGTCAGGATCAGGTTCACCAATTTGATGATGGGCGCCTCTTCGGCCGCCTTTTCCAGCGCCGTCGCGTCCAACTCTTGCTCTTCGGTAGTCAGCTCCAGTTCCTGGTCTTCGTCCACCAGGTCCTTCATCAGGTTGCTGAGTTCTTCGTGGCTGGAGGCGCCGCCGCCGTAGAACCGCGTGATGGCTTCGCCGATCGCTGACTCCGACGCCACCACGGGTTCCACGTTGAACCCGGTCATGAACTTGATGTCGTCCATCGCGAACACGTTTGTGGGATCCGTCATCGCGATGGTCAGCACCGAGCCCACGCGTGACAGCGGCACCACCTGATAGCGCAGCGCGGTATCCTGCGGGATTAACTTGATGACGTTGGGGTCGATTTCGTAATACTTCAGGTTGATGGACGGTACGCCGTATTGCCGCGAAAGCACACCGGTGATGTCATCATCGGTGATATAGCCCATCTTCGTCAGGCAGCTCCCCAGCTTGCCACCATTCGAGCGCTGGAATTCCAGCGCCTTATCAAGCTGGTCCTGCGTGATGAGGCTTTCCTTTAACAGTATTTCGCCCAAACGGACGGACATCCGTAGCACTCCCTGGATGCGATGCTCCCACCGCTCAACATAGCAAAGGGGCGCACTCCATGTCGTTCGATTTTGAACCACCGTTGTGAATTCGCTAATACCTGTACTCCCGAACAGGCTCCCACGCCGCGGGTCAGTGCCTCTTTCTTGACTTGCTCCCAAGGCGTGGCTATCTTGCAAAGGAGATGTCTGCACACCGCGTTTTGCCAATCCTGGGGCAGTTTGCCCCGCCCGGCGCGAGTTCCATGCGCCACCCGGTTCCTACGGCTGTGCTGCAGGCCCCCCACGTCTTACAATCCTACTATGATGCACTGTTCCGGGCGCACGGCCCGCAACACTGGTGGCCGGGAAGAACCCGCTTCGAAGTCATTGTTGGAGCCATCCTCACGCAGAACACCAGTTGGAGCAACGTCGAGCGCGCCATCGGCAATCTGCGCCGCGAGAAACTGCTCTCCCCGGTCGCCATCGAACGCATCTCTCCCGCCCGCCTGGCCCGGCGGATTCGCTCCTCCGGCTACTTCCGCCAGAAGGCGCGGAAGCTGAAAGCGTTTGTACGTTTCCTGCGGGGCACCCACCAGGGCTCGCTTACGAAAATGTTTCGCACGCCCACCACCGTTCTCCGGGAGCAGCTCCTCGCCGTTCACGGCATCGGCCCCGAAACCGCCGATTCCATCCTCCTCTACGCCGGGAAGCACCCTGTGTTCGTGGTGGACGCTTATACCCGGCGCATTCTGGAGCGCCACCATCTCGCTCATGGCAAACAGTCCTACGAGGAAATTCGCGCCCTCTTTGAACACAGCCTGCCCCTCAGCGCCGCCCTCTTCAACGAATACCACGGGCTGATCGTGCGCACCGGCAAGCACTTCTGCCGCTCCCGCGCGCCGCTTTGCGAAAACTGCGCCCTTAAGCCATTTCTTCCCCGTGCAACGGAGGCCGCCCCGTGACCCCTGCAAAGCCCAAGTCGCGCACGCGCCTAGTGATTGGCGGCATCCTCGTGACGTTGCTGCTGGCCGCCGTGTTCACCATGGGCTCGTTGGACGTGCCCTTCGAACCCAGTTCCTGGCGCGAGTATTTGCCTCTCTACGCCGTCTCTTGTTTCATTACCGCCGCGCTCCTCGTCTTTGGTCTCATCCTCGGGCGCAACATCGTGCGGCTGTGGGCCGAACGCAGCAAAGAGCAGCTCGGCGCGCGCTTCAAAACTAAGATGGTCATTGGCGCCATGACTGTTTCGCTCCTCCCGGTCGTCTTCATGTTTTTCTTTAGCTACTCCCTGCTGAATCGCACCCTGGGACGCTGGTTCCCCCGTCCCCTCGAGATTGCCTCGGAAGAAACGCAAAAACTGCTCAACGACCTCGGCCGGAGCACCCTGCCTCGCTTGCACACGTTGGGATATCAGGCGGCCACACATATCGGCGAGTCTCCGGACGCCTTCCTCCAGCATGCTTTTGCTTCCGGGCTGGATGCCGTCTGGGTTTTCGATTCCAAGGGCAACCTGCTCCGCGGCGGGGTCGCCTGCGACGACCAGAATGAGGACCGCTCCAAGGAACTCTGCAGCGTCAGCGGCGTTTCAGGTTCTCAGCAGCGCGTCCTGCCTAGCGGGATAGAGATCTGGCAAGCCAAGGACAAGAGCTACTTCGCCGCGCGCGTTCCGGTCGCTCTCAACGCCGAAGGAACAGGGACGCTTGTAGCCGCTTATCGGACCAGCCCTGACTTCGTAAGGCGCTGGAACACCATCCAGGCGCAAACGAAAGAATACGAGAATGTGAAGCAGAACTTGCGCACACTCAAGTTCCAGATGCTTCTGATTCTCTTTTTCTTTACCGTGCTCGTTCTTTCCGCCGCCACCTGGGTTGCCCTGTTCCTCTCCAAACAAGTTACCGTGCCCATTCAGGCGCTCGCCGAGGGCACCCGCGAAGTTTCTGCCGGCAATTTCGAGTATCAAGTGCCGGAACAGGTGCAGGACGAACTCGGCAGGCTGGTGCGCTCCTTCAACACCATGACCACGCAATTGCGCGACAACCGCACCCAGATCGACGAGTTCACCCGCAACCTCCAGCAGGCCGTTCAGGAACTCGAGCGACGCCGCCAGTTGATGGAAACCGTCCTCGAGAACATTCCCGCCGGCGTCATCTCCCTCGACGCCGACGGCAATATCCTGCGCACCAACACCGCCGTCAATAAGATGTTTGGCGTGGCCGCGCGTGACTTTGGTTCCCTCGAACTCCTCCTCGGGCCCGAAACCGGCCGCATCCTCCAGCACCTGATGCGGCGCTCTTTGCGCATGGGCGTCGTTTCGCGCGAAATTGAGCTCGTGGCTGGCGGGCGCGTCCTCCATCTCGCCATTACCGTCAGTTCCCTGGGCCCGCGCAAAGCCAACTCCGGCTTCGTGCTGGTCTTCGACGACCTCACGGAAGTTCTCCGCGCGCAAAAATCGGCCGCCTGGCAGGAAGTGGCCCGCCGCATCGCCCACGAGATCAAGAATCCGCTCACGCCCATCCAACTCTCCGCGCAGCGCTTGCGCAACCAACTGGAGCGCCGCACCGGCGCTTCCGAACCGCCCAAGGATCCCGATCTCCTGCGCATCGCTCAGGAATGCGCCAGCCTCATCGAACGCGAAGTAGCCACCCTCGCCGCCCTGGTGAACGAGTTCTCCCAGTTCGTGCGCTTCCCCACCGCGAAACTCCTGCCCACCGATACCAACACCACGGTGAACGAAGCCGTGCAGGTCTTCACCGGCCGCCTCGATGGCATCACCTTGAAAACATCCTTCGAGGAGCATCTCCCCCCCGTGCGCGCCGATGGCCCGCTCCTCCGCAGCGTGATCGTCAACTTGATTGACAACGCCGCCGAAGCCCTCGAGGACTCACCTTGCCGCGAAATCACCGTCGCCACCCATTTGCGCTCGGAATCCGATACCATTGAAATTGCGGTTTGCGATACGGGCCACGGCATATCCCCGCAGGACAAGGACAAACTCTTCCTGCCGCATTTCTCGACCAAGGAACGCGGCACCGGCCTGGGCCTGGCCATCGCCGCTCGCATCATTTCCGAGCACGGCGGCTCCCTCCGCGTCGAGGACAATCGCCCCGTCGGTTCGCGCTTTTTGATCGAGCTGCCCGTCGCCGAACTTTCCACCTCGGCCCCGGCAGAGCGTTCTGGAATGGACAACGGTTCATGAGCACGGCGCACAGAATTCTGATCGTGGACGATGAAGCGGGCATTCGTGAATCGCTCGCTTCCATCCTGCGCGACGAACACTACGCCGTGGAAGCCGTGGGCTCCGCCGAAGAAGCCCTGGATCGCATCGCCGCCGACGACGTGCACGTTGTTCTTCTGGACATCTGGCTACCCGGCATCGACGGCATGGAAGCCCTCAGCCGCATCCGCAACATTCCCGATGCGCCCGCGGTCATCATGATTTCCGGCCATGGCAACATCGAAGCCGCCGTGCGCGCCACGAAACTGGGCGCCTTCGACTTCATCGAAAAGCCGCTCTCCCTCGAAAAGGTCACCGTATTGGTCCGCAATGCCATCCAGCAGCGCCGCCTTCAGGAAGAGAACCAAGTGCTGCGCAGCGAGTTCAACCAGCGCTTCCAGGTCATCGGCGACAGCGTTCCCATGAAGGCCTTGCGCCAGCAGATCGCCGTCACCGCTCCCACCAACGGCCGCGTGCTCATCTATGGCGAGAGCGGCACCGGGAAGGAACTCGTTGCCCGCGCACTGCATGCTGGCAGCCTCCGCAATAGCGGCCCCTTCGTGGAAGTGAGTTGCGCCGCGATCCCCGAGGAATTGATCGAGTCTGAGCTTTTTGGCCACATCAAGGGGAGTTTTACCGGCGCCAGTGAGGACAAAATCGGTAAGTTTCAGAAGGCCGACGGCGGCACGCTCTTTCTCGACGAAGTCGGCGACATGAGCCTCCGCACGCAATCGAAAGTCCTGCGCGTCCTGGAAGAACAGCGCATCGAGCGCATCGGCTCCAACGCGGCCTTGAACGTTGACGTTCGCGTCCTCGCCGCCACCAACAAAAATCTCGAAAAAGAAATCGCCAGCGGCGCTTTCCGCCAGGACCTCTTCTACCGGCTCAATGTCATCCCATTTTTTGTGCCGCCACTGCGCGACCGCAAGGAGGACATCCCGGTCTTCGCGCGCTTCTACTTGAACGAATTCAGCGCGGAATACGGCAAACGCACCCGCGAGCTCAGCGAAGGCGCGATGGAAGTCCTGCTGCGCTACCCCTGGCCCGGAAACGTCCGCGAGTTAAAGAACCTGGTGGAGCGCCTGGTGATTGTCTGCCCGCAAACGCGCATCGAGCCGCATCATCTGCCGCCCGAGCTCTTCCGCGGCGTGGCGGACAGCCCCCAGCACCCCTACTCCACTTTGCACGAAGCCCGCAGCGCCTACGAGCGCGAATTCATCCTCCGCAAGCTTCAGGAGCACCGCTGGAACATGACGCAAACCGCTTCGGCCCTCGGCCTCGAGCGCTCGCACCTCTACCGCAAAATGAAGTCCCTAGGCATCGCCGCCCCCGAGTAGCCTCATCCGTCCATTTCCCGTCGCTGTAGCTCAGGCCTTCAGGCCTGAGGCCTTTTCTTGGGGTTCTCTTGTCCTTCTTCGTGGGTTTCTCTGTCATCCCGACCGGAGCAACGGCGTTGTGTGCCGTTGCGGAGTGGAGGGATCGCGGCAACCTCGTTGGGCTGCCGAGTACCCTACGTCCTTTGCATCCCGGCGCTATCTTTACTCCTCTCCGAAACTTACAACTGAAGACTGACAACTCTCCCGTGCCGGGCGCCTTTATGGCACAATGCGTATCTTCCTAACGAGGAGGACGGTGATGACGCGCGACCAAAAATACCAGGTATTTCGTGCCCTCCACGAACGTCCCGGCGCCTTTGTAATCCCAAATCCCTGGAATGCCGGAACCGCAAAAATCCTCACCGCGCTGGGTTTCGAGGCGCTCGCCACAACGAGCGCGGGTTACGCCTTCGCCGTCGCGCGGCGTGACTCCCCGGCAGGCCTGACGCGCGATGAAGTTTTGGAGAATGCCAAGGCCATCGTCGAGGCGACGGATTTGCCCGTGTCCGCTGATCTGCTGGACGGCTTCGGCCCCTCGCCTGAAATCTGCGCCACAACCATCCGCCGCGCCTCGGAAATTGGCCTCGTCGGGGGATCCATTGAGGACGCCACAGGCGATCCACATGATCCCATCAATGAGTTCCGACTTGCCGTACAGCGCGTCGCGGCGGCGGCAGAATCAGCTCACCATTGTCAGTTCATTCTGACGGCAAGAGCCGAGAACTTCCTCCATGGCCGTCCCGATCTCAACGACACCATACGCCGGTTGCAATCCTTTGCGGAGGCGGGCGCCGATGTCCTCTACGCTCCAGGCCTCCCGCGCCTCGAAGCCATCCGGGAGGTCTGTGCCTCCGTCTCCAAGCCTGTCAATGTCGTGATGGGCTTGAAAGGCGCTACTTTTTCAGTAGAACAACTGGCCGCCGTCGGTGTGAAGCGCATCAGCCTGGGTGGCGCTTTTGCCCGCGCCGCGCTAGGAGCATTTGTGCGCGCCGCTCGCGAAGTGAAAGAAAAAGGGACTTTCACGTTCGCAGAGGATGCTCTTTCAAGCGCCGAGGCGAAAGCCTTCATGCAAAATGTCCCGCGGTAGTTGGAGTTCGGACGAATCGTTGCCCTGAAAAATCTGGCCTCTAGCTTTCTTCCTTCTTCCCCTGGTGTTCACCCAGCCCTTCCAGTTGCGTGTGCCAATTCAATTCCCGCACCTGCATCGGATTTTCCCGCCAGTTCGGCATCACTTTCACGAACAGGCCCAGATAAACCTTCGCTCCCAGCAGGCTCTCCAGTTCCTTCCGCGCTTGCGTCCCGATGCGCTTGAGCATGTCTCCCTTGTGCCCGATCAGAATTTTCTTTTGCGAATCGCGCTCCACGTGCATGGTCACTTCAATCCGCAGGAGTTTTGGCGTCTCCTCAAACTTGTCCACGATCACCGCCAGCGCGTGCGGCACCTCGTGGTACGTCAACTGGATGGCCTTCTCGCGGATAATCTCGCTGGCCAGGAAACGCTCCGGTTGGTCCGTGATCTGGTCCTCGGGAAAAAACGGCTCCCCTTCCGGCAGGTTCTTGAAAACCTCCTCCAACAACTCCTCGCAACCATCGCCCCTCAGCGCGGAAATGGGCATCAGCGCGGCGAAGGGAAACGCCTTTGAAAACGCATCCATCAGCGGCAACAACTTCGGTTTAGCTATGCGGTCGATCTTGTTCAACGCCAGGATGGTCTTACCCTCAAACCGCTTCGCCTTCTCCAACAGCAGGGCATCCTCATGCGGCAGCGCCCGGATGGCATCGACCATCAGCAGCAGCACGTCAATCCCTTCCAGCGCCGCCGCCACTTCGCGCATCATCTGCCGGTTCAGCACCGAATCGGATTCATGCACCCCCGGCGTATCAATGAACACCACCTGCCCTTGCGGCTGCGTCACAATCCCCTGAATGCGGTTGCGCGTCGTCTGCGGCTTGGACGTGACAATCGCCACCTTCTGTCCCACGAACCGGTTCAGCAGCGTGGACTTCCCCGCGTTCGGCCGTCCCACGATGGCCACGAAACCGGCCCGCCGTTTCTTGTTCTGTTCTGCGTCTCCTGGCGCTGCCAAGCTTCCTCTCACTTCCCGATGGGGAGTTCCAAAACACTGGGGTGCTCGGCATCGTGGAACAATTGAATGTGCGCGGTCCGGGCGTCCTTGCCGGTCTCTTTTGCCACCACGCCACCGCTATTGTAGTTCTTTTCGACTGAAGGTGAGTTCACGCTGCCGACAACCAGGCGCAGCCGACTGCTTTTGGCCACCTGCCGGGAGAAAAACGTGAAATTATCGAATACATATTTCTCTGCTTTGCCGGGAGACACAGGCATTTCCTGCCGCAGAGATTCCCGGTAGCGCGCCCGCATGGTGGCGCTACTGAGCAGAATCGAACTTCCGTCGGATAAAATCTCATACAGCTCCACGGCCAAATCCGTATCCGGCACGTCCATCGCGAGCCACACGGTCAGCTTGGGAAAACCGCTGATCTCTGTTGCCGCCGGGAATGGATCGCTGTGATAAATCAAGCCCTGACCGAACAAATTGATGACACCCGCCTGGTTCGTTAAATAAGAGGGATTCTCTTCCGGCTCCGCCTCGCCGGGGCGATTGTCGAGCGGGTCGTAGGTCCAGGAATCTGGCGTAGGAGAATTTCCCATCGTGCCAAGCAATGTCCCTGAGTGGAAGGCATCGGAAGCGGCACCGTTCGACGACAGGTAGAAAGTGAGCGCGCCATTGGCGATGCTCTCCAGACTATCGGCGTACTTCCAAACTTCAGCGCCCATCACGTAGTAGGCCACGCGCTTTTTCAGAAAGTCCGGCTTGGGGCCCGCCTTCATGGTCCAGGCATACCATTCGTCGTGAAGTTTGTTCAGATCCAGCGCGCTGGCTTCGGCGAATTTCAGGCCGCCCATTTCGCGCTTTGGAGTGCGCGTGCCTGCATGATCCCAAGGTCCGATAATGAGGTAATGATTCGCCTTGGCTTCCGTGGACCCATATTCCATGTGCCGTTTGTAGAAGGTGAAGGCACCGGGCTGATCGCCATCGTAATGACCCGTAATGGTAAGAATCGGCAGGCTGAGTTTCTTGTACCGATCGGGGCTGGGCACCATAGCGTCATAGTAGGCATCGGGCGTCGGGTGCTGCAGCCACTTTTGAAAAATGGTCGAGGGATTCCCTACCAGCTTGTCGTAGTCTAGGAACGCGCCGTGCGCTTTGTACAATTCGCGCGCCTTCGCAGCCCAGAAGGGATCATTCTCAAAACTCTTGCTGTTCCCCGTATGGCCGCTGGTAAACGTCAGCCACTGCATGTCGTAGGGATAAAAAATGTTGTATTGAAATGGAAAATCCACGCCCGGATGTGCCGCCGCGGCCGGAACAATCGTGGCGAGATGCGGGGGGAATTCCTTCGCCACAGTCCACTGGTCAAATCCTGCGTAAGACCCACCCCACATGGCCACTTTGCCATTGCAGTAGGATTGCTTGGCAAACCATTCGGTGGCGTCGTAACCATCCCTGCCTTCATTGGCAAACGGCTCGAAGGCGCCCTCGGAGTTGCCCCGGCCGCGCACATCCACGAGAGCATATACGTAGCCCTTGCTCGCAAAATACATGGCGCGATCCGTGTAGGAGTCGCCGATGTACGGCGTGAACGTGAAAATCAGCGGCAGCGGCTCTTTCTGGTTGTGAGGTTGATACACGGTCGCATTCAGATGCACACCATCGCGCAGCGGAATCTTCACTCCCCAGGTCATGTCAACGCCACTCGGAGTAGTTTTCGGCGTTTCCTGCGCACGGAGGACACAACAAGCGGACAGGCTCAGCGCCAAAGCCACAAGAGCGCGTGCCACCGTTTTCGCAATCCGAATCATGCTTTTCACCTCGGAGTCATCCAAGAAACGCTTAATGCTATCGCAGCAGGCAGGAAAAGCGGAGCCTCAATATCGAATCGCTACGCGCCTCCATGCGGCGCTCGCGAACTGGCCGCCGCCGGCAAATGGCGCGCGCGCAGCCGCAACACTTTGCGTTGGTTCGCCTCCACCACTTCAAACCGATACCCTTCCAGATCCACCTTGTCCCCCGGCGCGGGCACTTTTCCGGAAACATGACTTAGCAAACCTGCAATTGTCGTCACCGTCTCGTCGGATTCATCGCCGAAGTGCAAGCCGAGCAATTCTTCCACGTGTGAAATGGTCATGCTGCCGCGCAGCACCAGGCTGCCATCCGCTTCCCGCACCGCATCCGGGGCGGGCTGCATCGCGTCCGCGCCGCTTTCGCCAACAATTTCCTCCACCAGATCTTCGACCGTCGCAATGCCCGCCACGCTCCCATGCTCGTCAATCACTACCACCAGCGCCTGGCCCTTCTGCCGCATCTCGCGCAGCAGATCCGACCCCAGCTTTGTTTCCGGCACAAAGAGCGTAGGCCGCGTCAATTCCCTCACCTTGCGCTTCGGCAAGTCCGTATCGGCTATCTGCAGCAGGTCCTGTGCATGCACCACGCCGATGATGTCGTCCAGCGACCTCTCGTACACCGGCATTTTCGCGAACTTCGTCTCCACGTACCGCGTGTGCATCTCTTCCAGCGTGGCGTCCGCTTGCATCGCCACCACATCCGGCCGCGGCGTCATCACCTCGCGCACCCGTTTGTCGCTGAACTCCACCACCTGCTCGATCAAGTCCGCCTGCTCCGGTTCGATAATGCCTTGTTCTTCCGCCACTTCCACCAGCGCCTCAATGCCCTCTTCCGTGCGCTGCTCGTCGGTGCGCTCCACTTCCTGCTCGGATATCCGCGCCAGCGATTCCGTGCCTTCCAGGAACACCCGCACTGGCCACACCAGCCACATCGCCATGCGAACCACGGGAAGAAGCGGTAACAGCCATCTTCCCGTCGTCCGGTACAGCAGCATGTCCGGAATGAAGTGCATCAGCAGGACCACTTCCAGCGACAGGAACACTAGAAACTGCAGCCCCGCCTCCCAGCGGTTCGGCACCAGATACACCACCGCCCGCGTCGTCTCCAGCACCACAAACGCCAGCCAGAAATGTCCCAGTATGCGGAACGTGCGCCCGCCGCTTCGCCGGTTGATGTTCAGCTTCGGCTCGATCTCCGCTTCAAAAATGTCCACGTGCTCGTGAACGCGCCCCGTCGTCATCCGCCCCAGCTCGCGGTAGATCAGCGCAAGGTAAGAGAAAATCGGCAGGCCCAGGGCCAGCACCAGCACGCTGCCGACAAATGCCCACAGTAGCATCTTCAGCCAATCCCCAATCGCCGCCGCAGCCGCAATTCCACGCGTTCCATTTCGCCGCGATCCACCTCGTGATCGTACCCCAAAAGGTGCAAGACCCCATGCAGGATCAGGATCTGCAGTTCCTCCGGCAACTTGCGTCCCAGCGCGCGGGCGTTGCGCCGCGCCACCGCCGGCGAAATCGCAATATCGCCCAGAAACGCCCCGCGATGCTCTCGCGTCGGATCTCCGCGCAACCCCGGCTGCCGTTTTTGCTCATCCGGAAACGACAGCACATCCGTCGTGCGCTTTTTCCCGCGATACTTTCCGTTCAGGCGCGCCATCTCTCCATCCCGGATCAGGCGCACGGCCACGCAATCACCCCACAGGCCCAGCTCATCTTTCACACGTTGCAGAAATAATTCAAGGGGCCGCACCTGCACGCGCACTGCGCGTTGCTGATTTTCAATTGCGGCGACTTCGCGCTCCGCCCTCCGCTTTTCGAGTTTCGCCGCGTGCATTGGCATTCGTTTGTCATCCCGACCGGAGGCCGCCGCCTTTGCGGCCGTAGCGGAGGGATCGCGGCAACTTCATCGCGCCCGGGCTCGACTTCCACTTTTCGAGTTTCGCTTTTCGAGCTTCGAGTTCGGGGTCAACCCGATCCGCTATCAGATTGTCCGCTTTTTTCCGGATCCTTGGCTGGAAACACGGCCTTCCCATTCCCCGCCCGCTGCGGATGGGAGCCGTCAAATTCCTCATACGCCCGGATGATCTGCTGCACCAGGTTGTGCCGCACAACGTCCTTCTCGCCGAACTGCACCACGCTGATTCCCGGGATGCGCCCGCAAATCTCCATCGCCTCAACCAACCCGGACTTTTTCCCTGCCGGCAGATCGATCTGCGTTACGTCGCCGGTAATCACCGCCTTGGAGTTGAAGCCCAGCCGCGTCAAGAACATCTTCATCTGCTCGCTGGTGGTGTTCTGCGCTTCGTCCAAGATCACGAACGAATCATTCAGCGTTCGCCCGCGCATGAACGCCAGCGGGGCCACTTCAATGATGCCCTTCTCCAGAAACCGCTCCAGCTTGTCCGCGTCTAGCATGTCGTACAGCGCGTCATACAGCGGCCGCATGTACGGATCGATCTTCTGCTGCAGCGTGCCCGGCAGGAAGCCCAGCCGCTCGCCTGCTTCCACCGCCGGCCGCGCCAGGATGATGCGGTTCACCTGCTTCGTCAGCAGCGCGCTCACCGCCATGGCTACCGCCAGGTAGGTTTTCCCCGTGCCGCCCGGCCCGAACCCGAACGTCATGTCGTGCGTTTCGATCTCTTCCATGTACCGCCGCTGGCCGGCGGTTTTCGGCGTGACCGTCTTCTTCCCGAACGACCGCGTGCGCCCGTGCTCGAACATGCCGCGCGGCGATTCATGCGGCTCTTCCGTGGCCACGCGCAACAGCGACTTCACCTCCGTGCTCGAAAGCAGCCGTCCGTGCCGCGTCAGGTGGTTGTACTCCTCCACGATCCGCACCGCCTGGTCCACGCTGTCCTGCTCGCCTTCCACCGTCAATCGCGTGTCGTGCAAAGTGGTGCGCACCTGCAGCGAGTCCTCCAGCAGCCGGATATTCTCGTCCAGAGTGCCAAAGAAGGGTTCAATTTTCCCGGTAATGTGTATCGTGCGTCTCATCCACTTGGAAGGTTGCTCTGCCGTACGGAACGGGTGCCCGATGGGAGTCCTCCTGAAAACTTCAGGCCGCATTGCAGCCCAAACACGGAGAAACTCCATTCAACCTAGCGCACCCCCGCCCCCCGGTCAAGTTACACGTCCCTTTTTGGAGTGCGGCGGCTTGCCGCCGCTTTTCCGCCCGCGCCCCTCCCCTAGATCGTCATCCCGACCGGAGTGGCCCGACTGTCTCTTCCGCGCCGCTTTCTGGCGCGTCGGGCCGCGTAGTGGAGGGATCCCGGAGACACCTTTACGTCTCGGCGCCACTCTCGCCTTTCGCTTTTCCCTGTTCCGCCTGTACTTCTCCGCTCGTTTCTCCCGTGAAGGACAGTAGTCTCCTGATTACCTGTCCTTTGGTACGCCAGAACTATGGACGAACACAGATCCTAAGCGAAAACTCATGTTGCAGCGTGGAAAGCTCAAGTTTGCATTTCATGAGGGAGGGCAGGCCATGTTCGTACCCGCAAAACACATTTTGCTCGGCTCGGCGGTTGTTTTGCTGAGTCTCCCCGCGATGGCTGCGGAGGAAAACAATCTGGCAAGCGTAGTTCCGCCAACGCATGCCCTTGTCAGTTGCCCCGGCATTACCAGCGTACCTATGACCGCGGACGCCGAACAGGCGCTCCCGCTGCGCCTTGTCGCCGACCTCAGTTGCGGCGGCGATGTCGCGGTCCTCTCGGATGACGAAGGCTATACCGCGCTCGTGCGCTCCAGTGATGGCAAGGAAGGCTACGTCGCGCGCATGTACCTGTTCATGGGCAAGAGTTCCGCCAACTTCGCCGCGCCCGCCCATCCGCTGGCTGCTACTGTGGTGAACGGCGTGGCCCGCTGGAACGCTGGCGCCCCAGGCTGTGACCAGTTCCTCAGCAAGGGCCGCCTCGTCGAATCGCTCACCGCCAACGGCGTCACCGTGCAGGTTTCGCTACAGGACACGGGCTGGAAACTCCGCGCCTCCGTCGCCATCTCCAACCAAACCGCAGCGAATCTGGATGTGCTGCCCTCGCTGATCACCCTGGATGAATTGCAGCCCAACTTGCGGCTTCTGCCTGCTCAGAATCCCGCCAAGATCGCCCACGCCGTGAATCATCAGGCACTCTGGACGATCGCCACCGCCGGGCCTTCTCCCAGCGCCGTGGTGTTGCGCGAAAATGGCTCTGCTACGACGCAAAACTTGGCCTATCGCTCCAATGCTGCGCCGGATTATCTGAGCCCGCATCTCGTCCTGGCTTCCGAAAGGAAGTCTGCCGCACACGAAGATTCCGGCGATCCGCTCGCTCTTGCCCTGAAGGCTGGTTCGCTAGCGCCCCAACAGAAAATCGCGGGGGTAATCTGGTTTGCTCGCGACGCCGGTGCCCGGGAACTTTCTCTGCGCGTTCCCGTCGGCGACCTCGTCTTCGACTTCCCGCTTTCCTTCGAGGCCCACAAGTAGCCCGCGCCTCTCGCCCCGCCCGCATCTGCGGGACCATCACACTGTCATGCCGACCGGAGGCCCGCGCCGTTCGCGGGCTCACCCACACTGTCATCCCGACCGGAGCGAACCGGTTTCTTCTTGCATGCGGTTTTAGCATGCCGGTTCGCGCAGCGGAGGGATCGTGGCACAACGCCAACCTCGTAGTCGGATCCAGTTTGCCGCGCCCTTCGCGGAATCACCACGCTGTCATCCCGACCGGAGGCCCGCGCCGTTTGCGGGCCGGAGTGGAGGGATCCCTCCGCCGCTCTTCTCTTCTCTGTGACTTCTGTGATCTCCGCGGCCTCTGCGTAAGTTTTTTCTTTCTCCCGCCCTTAATCCGCCGGCACCGCCCGGTTTTTCGCCCATTCCCGGATGGCGGTAATCTCCTCCGCGCGCGTGACGCTGAGCGGCTGCGTCGCGTGAATCTCCTCCAGCAATACATCCGTCGAGAGCTGCTGCTTGCGGTTAAACGCGGTATACAGCCCCGCCACGATGGCCTGCTCAATCTCCGCGCCGGAAAATCCTTCCGTCGCCCCCGCCAGCTTGTTCACGTCAAAACCCGCGGCGTCGCGCCTGCGCTTCTTCAGGTGCAAGTTGAACAATGTCGCCCGCACCGCGGCATCAGGCAAATCCACAAAAAAGATCTCGTCGAAGCGCCCCTTGCGCAGCATTTCCGGCGGCAGAATCGTGATGTTGTTGGAGGTCGCCGCCAGAAAAACTCCGCCCTCGCGGTCCTGCATCCACGTCAGCAGCGTGGCCAACAGCCGCTGCGAGAGTCCCGCGTCCGCGTCGCCGCTCGATCCCGCGGAAGCGAAGGCCTTCTCGATCTCATCAATCCACAGCACCACCGGAGAAAGTTTCTGCGCCAGGTCCAGCGCCTTCCTTAGCCGCTTCTCGCTTTCACCCACGAACTTGTCGTACAGCGCCCCTGCATCCAGCCGCGCCAGCTCGTAGCCCCACTCTCCAGCGACGGCGCGCGCCGCCAGGCTCTTCCCGCAGCCCTGCACTCCCGTGATGAGCACGCCCTTCGGCGGCACCAGGCCAAAGCGTTGCCCTTCCGGCGTCAGCGCGCTCTTGCGCTTGCCGATCCAGTCGCGCAATCGCTGCAGCCCGGCCACGTCGGTGAACGAGGCATCGCACTTCACCGTTTCCAGCAAACCCTCCGTGTGCAAAGCCTCGCGCTTCGCTTCCAGCACCGCCTCCAGTAACCCCGCGTCCAACTTGCCCCGCTCCAAAACGCACTTCCGCAATACCCGCAGCGCTTCTTCTTCCGGCAAGCCCACGAGATTTTTCGCCAGTTGCCCGATGCCCGCCAAATCGAGCGCAACGGGCAACGCATGATCGCGAGTGACTTCCGCCAGCACGAATTTCACGCCAGGCAGCAATTCCTCCGCGGAGGGCAAGCCCAACTCATATGGCGCGGCATCCGCCGCCACTTCCGGCGGCAACTGAATCGACGCTGCCAGTAGTACGATGGACCTCCGCGCCGTGCGGAATCCGTCGGCCAGATCGCGCAGCCTCCGGCTGATGCGGTCGTTGTCGCAATAACGGGCAAAATCCTTCAGCAGAAAAATCGCGTCGCCTTGAATCGTGGCGATGTTGGCCAGCGCCTGCTCCGGTTGGTCCGAATTGTAGAGCGCCGCGCCCCCGGCCTTCCCTAGCCCTTCCGTCACGCTCCAGACGTACAGCGGCACATTCAGCTCTTGCGTCGTTGCAGCGAGCACTTCCAGGAAGCGCTGTTCCTCGCTCGTTTCCACCGTGATGATCGGGTTTCGCGAATTGATCAGCAGGCGGAGCTTTTCCCGCTGTGCCGCGGATGCGGTGCCCTGCGAGGATATCGCCGGAATCGTGTTGGTCCGCGCCGGAGTCAGCACCTGCGGCGCCTGCGAAAACGTTTTTGGGTCGTTTGACAAAGGCATTGGTCCCGCTTCAAACTAGAAATTTGAGCATTACGCACAAGGAGCGATAGATGGCCCAAGGTCAGCCTACCAAAGTTAAGAAAAAGAAGAAGTCCGTTCTGAAGCGCGCGGCACAATCTAATCAACGCGCCGAAGTGAACCGCGCCAACCGCACCCGCGTCCGCACCATGATGAGGCGCCTGCGTACCGCGATCACCGCAGGAGACGCCACCGCCGCCGCGAACTTGCTGCAGCCCACCATTTCCGCAATCGATCAGGCCATCAGCAAGGGCGTGCTCCACGAGAACACCGCCAACCGTTACAAATCCCGGCTCACTCTGGCCTACAACCAGGTCAAAGCCAAGGCTGCCAAGTAGCTCGCCGCTTCAATCCAATCCATTTACTTCGGCCACCGGTTCACCCATCTCGGGTACTGGTGTCCTTGCGCGTCTGCGCAACCAATTTGGCCGGTAAGAATGCGGGCCGCTCCGTGCTCGCCTAGCTGCCAAATTGTATCTTCCCTGCCCTCGCCCTTCCACGTACATTCGTTCGCACCATGACCACCACGATTCCCGTGACACGCACCACGCACTCTCGCCTCACGGAAGACCTCCGCGAGACTTCTCCCTTTGGCACCAACTACAGCGACCACATGTTTGTCGCCGATTGGCACGACGGTGAGTGGCACGACGCGCGCATCCTGCCCTTCGGCCCGATGTCCTTCTCTCCCGCCCTCACTGCTTTCCATTATGGCCAGGCGCTCTTTGAAGGCTTCAAGGCCCATCGCACCGCCGACGGCCGCGTGGCTATATTTCGCCCCATCGCCAATCACGCGCGCCTGAATCGCACCGCTGCGCGCTTGGCCATGCCAGAACTCCCGGAGCCCGTCTTTCGCGAAGGCCTGCTCGAGCTTCTTCGCACCGATCGCGACTGGGTGCCGCATCGCGACGGCGGTTCGCTCTATATCCGCCCCGTTTACTTTGGCACGGATGACAGCCTGATGGTGCACGCCGCGAATCGCTATCGCTTCGTGATCTTCACGTCACCCGGCGGCGCTTATTTTTCACAGCCCATCCGCCTGCTCGCGGAAGAAACCTACGTGCGCGCCTTCCCCGGCGGCACGGGTGACGCCAAATCCGCGGGCAATTACGCCGGTGGGCTCCTCGCCGCGAAGCTCGCGCAAAGCAGGGGCTATCACAATGTGATGTGGCTGGATGGCAAGGAACGCCGCTACATCGAAGAGTCCGGCGTAATGAACATCATGTTCGTCATCAATGGAGTGGCCGTCACCCCGCCGCTTTCCGGCACAATTCTTCCCGGCGTGACGCGTGATTCCGTGCTCACACTCTTGCGCGATATGAAATTCCCGGTGGAAGAGCGCCCCATCCCCGTTGACGAAGTCGCCGCCGCCCATGCCGCGGGCACATTGCAGGAGGCCTTTGGCATCGGCACGGCCGCCATCATCGCGCCCATCGCCTGTATCGGTTATCAGGGCCGCGATCTCGCCATCGCCACCGGCGCGCCCGATTCTCTGGCCACGCGCGTGCGCGCAAAGCTCGTTGCTATTCAGACCGGCCGCGAACCCGACACGCACAATTGGCTTGTCTGCATTTGAATCGCTGATCTACTTCGCTGCAAACCCAATCCTCTCATTCCGGCATTGAGGCAATTCCGAGTGCTGTGCGCATTTTAGTCTGTCATCCCGACCGGAGCGGCCCGATCTTCTCTTTCGCGCCGCCTTTTGGCGCGTCGGGCCGCGTAGTGGAGTGATCGCGGCGCCACTTTCGCTTCACAAAAATCTCCCTGTACCTCCAACCCTACTCTGCCGATCCCGCAAGACCTGCCACCAGAAACTCCAGCACCACGCGGTCATCGGCCCCGCTCTTCAGCCGGTCGTCCGCCTTCTGCAGCGCCTTCAAGCCGTCCAGCAGGCGTTCTCGCGAAGTCTTCCGCGCGCTCTGCAACGCAATCTCCGCCTGCTCCGGCCGCATTCCCAATGCCCGCGCTGCCTGCCACCCGTCCGTCGCCCCGCGCAATTCACTCGCCTCGATCAGCTTGCGGTACATCCACGCCATCGCCCCCACCATCATCGGCGGCTCCTCGCCCTCGCGTAGCAAGCGCTCCAGAAACTCCAACGCCCTCTTGGGCTGGCGCGTCGCCAGCAGGTCCGCGAGCTCCCACACGGTCGTGGTTTTTTCCGAGATGACCAGCGCGGCCACGTCCTCGCGCCGCACGCGCTGGCGCTCCGCGGCATACGTCGCCAGCTTGTCCACTTCCGTCTTCAGCCGCATCAAGTCGCCGCTCACAAACTCCGCCAGGTCTTCCGCCGCGCCCTTCTCGAACTCGATGCCTTGCTCTTTCGCCAGCGCTGTCGTGAGTCCTACCGCGACCGCAATCCGCTGATTCGCATCTTCGCTCGCGCCCACATCCACCACCAGCGCCTTTTCCGCCAGCAATTTCGACAGCTTCATGCGCTGGTCCAGCCCGGAAGCCTCCAGCACCAGCACAGTGAACGGCGCGGGATTCTCCAAATACCCTGCGATCGCTTCGACAGTCTCCTCGCGGTTTTTCTCTCCCAGCTTTTCGATGGCCTCGGCTTCTTCCAAAAAGACCACCTGCCGCGGCGAAAGCATCGGCAACGTCTGCGCCTGGTCCAGCGCCGCTTGCGTCTCTCCCCGCTGCGCCGAAAACCGCGACACGGCCCAGGCTCGCGCCGCTTCCGGAACGTACTTCTCAATCAATTCTGCGCGGCAGCGGTCCCGCAAATACGGCTCGTCGCCCAGCAGTAAAAGCGCCGCCACCGCCTGGCCATTTTCCAGCCGCTCCAGTAACTCTTCCGCCGGCGTTCGCGCCATCAATAATTCTCCGTCACCGCCGCCACCAGCCGCTGCGCAAAATCCTGCGACATGCGATCCAGCGCCGGATCACCTTCCTGGAAGAAACTCGCCACGTTCGCCGGGCTCAAGCTTGTGGCCAGTTGGTATTCGTTGCGGAACAGGAAGTTGTCCGTGTGATACAGCACTTTGTCGGTAGCTCGCTCCGTCAGCGTCACTTCGCATTTCATCGTCACGAGCATCACCGTAGCCTGCGCGACGCTCGTCGTGGGCGTTGAGGTCGTCTGGAACACCAGCGGCGTTACTTCCAGGCTGACCACCTTGCCACGCAAAACCGCATCGCCCGCATTGGGATCGGAAACCACATGGTAAGGAGTCTTCGCCAGGAGTTCATGGATCGTCGCCGCCGTCAGCTTCTGCTCGATCCGGTACGTGCTTGTTTTGTTTTCCAGCGCCGGCACGGCAATCACGTGGATGCTTTTCGGCAGCGCATTGCTGTGCCCCGCCAGGTGATACCCGCAACCCCACAATGCCGCGATCACTCCCAAAAGAAGTACGCCGCTCACGAGCCGCTTCATGTCGTCAGCCATTCCGCCAGCTTCACCCCGCTCCACGCCGGCACGCGCAAATTATCGCACGCTCCCCAGAACCACCAGCTTCCTTCTCGCACGGCATCCTTCACCGGCTCGCCAAGGTACAGGCTGGTCTCTCCAGCCACGCTCACGTCGCTCGGCGCTGGTTCCGCGTTTCCCTGCACCACGAAGCCTGCGGCACGGCAGCTTTCCACGAGCGCCTCGCAGTCCACCGAAGCCGCCAGATCCGCGCACCCGCTGAACGCCGTCCCGTAAAACACCGGCGCGTGGATCATGTTCACCGAGATCTTCGCGTCCTCCTCCGCATCGCCTATCGCCGCCGATATCTCTGCGCGAATCTCCAGCAGGCGGGCGCGCAGGTCCTGCCGGCTCTCTTCGCCATAGCGCGACAACATATTGAACGCCGTCTGCGTCCCGAACACGCGGTGACCCACCTCCTGGAACGTCAGCAGTTGCGATGTTTGCGCCTCCAACTCCTCGATCCCTTCGCGGCCCGCCTCCGATACCGGCCAGTACATTGTCGCCACCAGCCTCTGCAGGCCGTGACGCCGCAAAGCCAGCGCCAGGCTGGTCACCGCCATGCCGCCCGGAGAAAACACGCTGAACGTGCGCGCGCCTTTCGCCACGCTTCGTCCGGTCAAGTGTTCAATCTTTGGGAACCACGGCGTGGCATCGGGATCGCTCAGGCTGGCATGTGTAAAATCGATAATGGTTGCTCCGGCCTGCCGCGCCGGCCCCAGGCACAGCATTCCAAACTCGCTCGAACCGGCCAGAAACGCGATCCGCGCCCCATGAAACGTGTCCTCTTCCACGCGCTGGATCACTGCGGGCTCGCCGGCCGCTTCCGTCAACGTTCCCACCGCCAGCTCTTCATCCACAAGACGCAGATCCCACCCGGCGAAGCGGCTCTCCTCCAGCAAGGACTTGAGCTCCCCGCCCAGAAGGGACGACGCCCCGGCGATCACCATGCGTTGGGAGTTTCGCTCTGCGGACATGGATCAGGCGGTCCTGGCGACCAGCCGGTGCCGCACCACGCGCACCACATGCAGGGCAATCCCGATGACAGCGTAGCTGCTCGCGATAATCACCAGCACATATTCCGAATACCGCCAGATCACCCCCGCCAGCAGGCAGATCATGATGATCGTTACCGAGGGCTGCTTCCTCGTCCACGGAATATCCTTGAAGCTGTAGTACCTCACTGTGCTGGCCATCAATACGCCTAGTAGCAGCAATAGCACGAACCATACATACGACCAGTTCTCCATCGCGATGGGCCCGCCCCAGTGCCGCGCGTGTACGATCGCCGCCACCATGCCCGCCGCCGCCGGTGTCGGCATGCCCACAAAATTCTTCGATCCGCCCGGGGCCATGCCTTGCACATTAAACCGCGCCAGCCTCCACGCCGAACAAATCAGAAACGCCAGGCAGCACAGCCAGGCAAAGTGCCCCAGAAACGCCTCGCTGCCCTGCCCGCTAAGGCTGCGGTAGCCCCACGCGTACGCCAGGATCGCCGGGGCAATCCCGAAACTCACCACGTCGGCAATCGAATCAAACTGCACTCCAAAATCGGTGTTGGTGCCGGTCATCCGCGCCACCCGCCCGTCCAGCGCATCGAACACGATGGCCAGGCCGATGGCCTTCGCCGCGTGATCGAAATTCTCCGTGCCGCCAATCAGCGACGCGATGGAAGCGTAGTACCCGCACAGCAGGTTCGCCACCGTGAACAGGCTCGGCAGCAGGAAAATGCCACGGCGCAGACGCGGATTCCGGTAGCGCCGTTCCTGAAATGGAATTTCGTGTTGTTGGATTTCAGCCATTGGTTTCACATCATCCTGCAACAGAGTACTACGCCCGGCCGCCCTCTTCCGTCAATTTCTGCTTTGCACTTTGCGCTTTTTCCGGCGTGCTCAGCCGATTCGGCGCACCGGCCAGCATGCGCGCCACCACCGTCGAGCCTCCCTTTACGCTTTCTCCCACTTTTACCGCAATTTCCGCGTTCTCCGGCAGCCACAGATCCACGCGCGACCCGAAGCGCACCAGCCCGATGCGCTCTCCCCGCGCCACCGTCTCGCCCTGCTTTTTCCAGGACACTACGCGCCGCGCCACCCAGCCGGCGATCTGCTTCAACACGATCTCTCCGTGCTCGCTCGCCAGCGTGAACGCATTCTGCTCGTTTTCCGCCGAAGCCTTCTCCGCCCACGCCGCCAGAAACTTTCCCGGCCTGTATTCCAGCTTCGTGATCGTCCCCGCAACCGGAGATCGATTCACGTGCACATTCCAGATTGCCAGGAAAATACTGACGCGTTTCCCCGGCCGCCCGGTGTTCGTCTCCTCTTTCACCACCACCACGCGTCCATCCGCGGGAGACACTACCGCATCGGCCTCCGCGGGAATCGCGCGCTCCGGATCGCGAAAAAAATAAAACACGAAGAGTCCCAGCCCCACAAGCACGATCCCCGCGGCAATCGCCCCTGGCGTTTGAAACAGCAGCGCCGCGAACCCCGCCACCAGCGGCGGAAAACCGAATGCATAGCCTTCTTTGACCATAGCCTTCCTGACTCCGTCGCGGCTTGCGTCCGCGGGAGGACTCTGGTCATTTTACTCTACAAAGCGAGGCGAATTGGGCGCGAATCGAGGCAGGCTACTGCGAATGTCGTGCGTGCGCACTGTGGATGCGCGCGGCGAGAAGTTCCATCTCGTCTTTCACGTGGAGCTTCAACTTTTTTAGTCGGATTTCTTCGATCAGGTCTTCGGAGTTCAGGTAGGGGGATCGGGAGAGTTTCTGGAGTTCTGCTTCGTATTGCCGGTGTTGCTCGCACAGACGCTGGTATTCGGCGTCTGTATCGACTATTACGTCCCGAGGGCTCCGCTGCGCGCTTGCCATGCGTTCCTCCTCATCATGAATGGGGTGTGAATACTACATGTGCGCAGACTAGCACCGTAAATCTCCACGTCAAGAGGTTTTCGGTACCAAACTTGTGGATTCCTGTGTCCTCTCGTACACCAGGGCCGCCTCCTGCGGCTCCCGGTAATAGTCCTCGCGCCTTCCCAATTGCCGGAATCCCATCCGTTCATAGAAACCTATGGCCCCACGATTGGACTCGCGAACCTCTAGAAAGACGCGACTTACGCCAGATTTCGTAGATCGCCGCAGCAGTTCCTCCACCAGCGCTCGCCCTTCGTCCTGCCTTCGGCACTCCTCGCGCACAGCCAGGTTCAGGATCTCCGCCTCATCCGCCACTAGCCTTCCCAAAACGAAACCGGTCGGCCTCCCTGCCCGCTCGCTCATCAGCGCCACCGCTCCGGGCAGCAGCATAAACTCAACCAGCGCCTGGATGGACCAGCTTGCCGCCTCTCGCGCTTCCCGTAAGATCTCGCTCGCCGCCGCTGCGTCCTCCGCGCGGAACTCCCGCACCACAAACCCGCCCTCTTTGTGCTTTTGTTCACCGCCCATGGCCTGCCGCCGGCCCCTTCCAGAAAATCTCCGCGTCCGATCGCCGCACGTAGTTCGCGTCCAGTTCCAATGGGTCAGTAAACTCCCCTTTCCTCGCGCACCCTTCGGCAATCTCTCCGATTTTGTCCGCCAGGTCCCCTTCTACCCGCTGCATGCTATCCCCATTGCCTGCGCGCGATTCCCAACCTTCCACGCCCGTGATTAGCTGCGGGTCCAGCGTTACCCACGCAATCGTTTCGCGCCCCGCTTCCTTGGTCGCCATCCTCAGGAAACTGGCCGCCTCTACCACCATCTCCTCTTCGATCCGTTGCAGCCCTCCATCCTTCCACCGGTACATCGCCGCGAACATCTGCCCGCGCTGCGCGTCATAGCATGCCGCAACAAATGGTGCTTGGGCCTCCGCGCATCTTGCTATCGCCTCCAACCGCGACACTCCCGCCACCTTCTTCCCATACACTTCCGCCCACGCCTTCACCGTCGTCAGCCCCACTCTCACCCCAGTAAACGACCCCGGCCCCGTGCATACCGCCAGCAGGTCCACTCCTTCCATTCTCACTACCGCCTCACCCAGACATGCCTCCACCGTCGGCAACAACCATGAGGAATAGTCCTCGCTGGACTCATGCTGCCGCACCGCCGCGCGCCATCCCTCTTTTCGGACCGCCACGCTTCCCCGCCGCTCGCTCGTATCTATCGCCAATGTAATCACATCGGCAGTGTAACCCAACCCCGGCCGCGCTGCTGAACCTCCATGAAATCGATTCGCTAAAACGAAAAACCGCAATCGCCGCCTCACCCTATCTCATTAGAAATACAGCGATTCTCCATGATTTCAGGCCGGGAACGCCTTGGTGAGCAATTCACGTGCCAAATTGCAACAGCACCCCCTCTATCTCCCTGATTCCAGAGGATATATCTTGACTCTTCCGACACTCCACTTTATACTCTTCTTAGCTCCGAGGGGGACAACCTAAGCTATGGATTATAAGATTGGCGACAAGGTCGTTTATCCGAACCACGGCGTTGGTGTTGTTGAGCAGATCAGTTACGGTGTTTTGAATGGCAGGACCGAACGTTACTTCATGATTCGCGTGCTTTCAAGTGGCCTGCGCGTCATGGTTCCTCAATCGAACGCGCTGACGGTGGGACTTCGCTCCGTCATCCGTTCCAATGACACAATGAAAGTCCTCGGGTTCCTCGAAAAAGGTAAACTGAATTCCCATCACGATTGGAAGCATCGTTTCAAGGAGAATTCCGAGCGCATGCGCACGGGTTCTCTCCTGGAAGTGGCCGTGGTTCTCAAGAGCCTCGTTTCCCTCAGCCGCAGCAAACCGTTGTCCTTCCGCGAAAAGAAAATGTTGGAACGCGCCAAGTATCTCCTGGTCAGTGAAATGGCCACCGCGCGCAATCTCACTGCCGAAAACGCCGAGGGCCTCGTTGTGAAGTCGCTCGCCAAGGCCAAGCTGCAATTCCCCCAGATGCAGGAAAAGTTCGAGTAATCTCCTAGCCTTCGCATTGTGCCCAGGCCCCGACCCCGTCGGGGCCTTTTTTTCTTCCGCCTCCCTCTTCTCTGCCGTCCTTGGTGGCACAGACACTCCTGTCTGTGCACTTCTCTGCCGGGTGCCCCAGGCACGGAGTGTGTGCCTGGGTCTTGGGTTCCTCTTCCCTCTTCGAACTTGCGCATCCGCCGCGGTCAAGGCAGAATTCGCGCCCTGCCAACGATTGTCATCCCGATCCCGCAGGCGGGACCCGATTTTTCTTGCGCGCCGGTTTCTGGCGCGTCGGGCCGCGTAGTGGAGGGATCCCTCTTCCGCCTTTCTCTTCTCTGTGACCTCCGTGTTCCTACCTCTGTGAACTCTGTGTTACCGTCCCTCTTCTCCGCCTCTCTCCGTGTCAGTCGCGCTGCGGTTTAACACGACCCGGTCGGGGCGTTATTTCTTTCTTCCTGATCGCTGATATCTGATCGCTGATAACCTTTTTCTCAGAGCCTCTGCGTCATCCTGTTCCTTCTTCACCCCAGCGGCATGCTAGCCTTCGCATTCAACGTCACGTCCGCCACTCTCCCCCGCACCAACTCTCCATACGCCGCCGCCGCGATCATCGCCGCATTATCCGTGGACAACGCGCGGTCCGGAAAGAACACCTCCAGCCCCTTTGCCCGCGCCCGTTCCGCGAACACCGCGCGCAATTGGCTGTTTGCCGACACTCCTCCCGACACCAGCAGCGTCTGCACCTCGCACTCCTCCGCCGCCATCATCGTTCGCTCCACCAAATCCCGCACCACTGCATTCTGAAATTCCCGCACCAGCCCCAACGTCTCCGTGCTGCACATCGGCAGCAATTCCGCAAACCCGCGCTTCCCCGCCGCCACCGCTTCTTCGCGCTTCCGGATTTCTTCGGTGTATTCCGGGTGTTCCCGCACGTGGTACAGCACCGCCGTCTTCAATCCGCTGAAGCTGAAGTCCAACGCATTGCCGCGCGTTTTGGTCGGCCCAAATTTCACCGGCGCCTTCGCGTTCCTCGCAGTCGCAGCCGCCGCCAGCCGGTCCAGGATCGGTCCGCCGGGATACCCCATCCCGAGCAGCTTCGCCACTTTGTCGTACGCTTCCCCCGCCGCATCGTCGCGCGTCTGCCCCAGCTTGCGATACGCAAACGCGCCGCTGTCACTCGAACCCGCGCCGTCCTTCACTTCATACAACACCGTGTGCCCGCCGGATACGATCAAGCACACCGCCGGCAATCTGGGCACTTTCCCGTTTTGGTAAGCCTCCAGAAACGCTGCGTGAACGTGTCCATCCAGATGATTCACCGCCACCAGCGGCTTCCCCAACGCCCTCGCCAGCGTCTTTCCATACGTGATTCCCACCAGCAAAGATCCCACCAGCCCGGGGCCCTGTGTCACGCCAATCGCATCGAACTCCTCAAACCGTAGTCCAGCCTGCGCCAGCGCCTCGCGTACCACGGGCACAATCTGCCGCAGGTGCTCCCGAGAAGCCAGCTCCGGCACCACACCGCCATATTTCCGATGAATGTCAATCTGCGAAGCCACCACGCTCGACAGAATCCTCCGCCCGTCGAGTACCACCGCCGCCGCCGTCTCGTCGCACGACGACTCAATCCCCAGGATTCGAATCTCCTTCGGCATCTTTTCCGTCATGTCCTCACTCAGATTCTCATGCTAGCACACGCTCCACCGCGCCATTCCTTCCATTCCGCTGGTGGATGCCCAAGGCACGGGGTGTGTGCCTCGGTCCTGGGTTCGCCCCGTTACACCGCGAAACGAAGTACTTGAGGGTGCCCCACCCTTGGTTTGTAAGGGTGGGCTCTTACGACCGGACCCTTCGTTCCGTCTCTCCTTCTCTCTTTTGCTTTTCGGGTGCCCCAGCCACGGAGTGCGTGCATCGGTCTTCGATTTGTTTTTTCTCGTTCTGCCATCCCGACCGGAACAGCCCGACTTTTCTTGCGTGCCGCAGTTCGGCGCCTCGGGCCGCGGAGTGGAGCGGATCGCGGCAAGAACTCAGCAAAGCAGCACCATTCCCTGGTCAACCGTTAACGCTCCGGTCCGCCTTCCGAGGCGGACTGTCAATTCAACTACTCGCAGACTCAATCTGTCGTCACCGAAGCGAAGCACCGGAGCCGCGAAACAAGTTAGCCCAGCCCGTAAGGCTGGGTTCAAGCGCCACTACAATCCAAAGCGCCGTAGGCGCGGCGCCGCCACCATATGTGCATCCTCTTCCCGGTACGTGTGTCCCATGTGCACATCCTCTTCCCGTTTCATTGACAAGACTCCCGCCCCGCGTCTACTGTGAACTTGTATTCCAAATCCATTTTCGCGCGCGCATCTCAAACTCTCTATGACCGAAGACTCGAAGCAGTCTCAGGCGATTCCCGCCCGCCATCAGAAAGTTCGCAAAGCCGTTTTGCCCGCCGCGGGCCTCGGCACGCGTTTCCTTCCCGCCACCAAGGCCCAGCCCAAGGAAATGCTCACCGTCGTGGACAAGCCGCAAATCCAGTACGTCGCCGAAGAGTGCGTGGCCTCCGGCATCGAGCACATCATCATCGTCACCGGCAAGGGCAAAAATTCCATCGAGGATCATTTCGATAGCGCGCCCGTCCTCGAACAATATCTCGAACAAAAGGGCAAGCACGCGCTGGCCGAACTCGTTCGCCGCATCTCCAACATGGTCCAGGTCAGCTACACCCGCCAGAAGGAACCCCTCGGCCTCGGCCACGCCGTCCTGGTCGCCAAGGATCTCGTGGGCGACGAGCCCTTCGCCGTTCTCCTCGGCGATGTTCTCATCCCCGGCAAAAATCCCGCCACCAAGCAGCTCATCGACGTCTACGAAGCCACCGGCACCGGCGCCATCGCCGTTGAAGAAGTGCCGCACGAGAAAACCCATCTCTACGGCATCGTTGACGGCGAACCCGCGCCCATCGCGCCCTTCGGCGAACGCTTGCTGCGCATCCGTGATCTCGTCGAAAAGCCCCCAACCGAAAAAGCGCCCTCGAATCTCGCCATCACCGGGCGTTACGTTCTCCCTCCCGCCATCTTCGATTGCCTGGAACGCACCAAGCCCGGCGCCGGCGGCGAAATCCAGCTCACTGACGGCTTGCGCCTCCTCGCCAAAGAGCAAGGCTTGTGGGCTTACATTTACGAAGGAATTTCCTACGATGCGGGCGACAAACTCGGCTTCCTGAAAGCCACCGTCGAGCTCGCCCTCCTCAATGAGGAATTCGGCCCCGCCTTCCGCGAATACCTCAAAACCCTGAAGCTCTAGGCTCTCCTCGCACAGTGCTTCTGCGCAGGGCCACTTTTGTAGGGCCCGCCTTCCGAGGCGGGCCGCAAAGTTTACGCAGGCACACCCGTGCATCTCGACACGCGCGCCACTTTCCTGATGGTCCAAGATTCAACCGCGCCGACGACGGAGGCGACGGGCGCGCTTCCGCGTTTCTAGGAAATACACGGTAACACCCGCAATTACAGCTAGCGTAGAGATCAGGAAGCGGTTATCCGCGAGCGCGAAAGCCCCGACGATGTAGAAACAATTATGAAAGACGACGGAAAAGAGTGCATACCTGAGTTCCCTATCGGAATACAGGGGCCCCAGCAGCGAGTAGACCAGTAGAAGGACATTGAAGATGGAACCTGCAACGCCCACGATGAACATGGGAGGGAGTCCGACCCGGATCCCGCGGACGATAAAAATTCCTGCGCTCAAAAGGGCGAACGCTAGAAGTACCAATGCCCACACATTAACCGGTCTGAGTGTGTGGCCCGATTTGGGCGAACTGGAGTTTACTAGCATGACCTACGCCAAGAGGATACCACCTCAACACTTCCACCGTAAGTAGAGAGAGTCGCCGGGTGCCCCAGGCACGGCGTGTGTGCCTGGGTCTTGGGGTTTCCGATGCCCGCCGGACTCAAGAGCGATTACCTCTCGCCCCGTCCGTCAATTCTTTTTCTTTTCCGCCTTCTTTTCCTTGCTATCTTTCGCTTCCTTTGCGGCGGTTTCCTTCGCCGCCTCTTTGGACTCCGTCTTCTCCGCTTTGTCTGTCTTTTCCGCAGGCGATTCTTTCCCGCCGCTCTTCCCCGCGTAGTCCGTAACATACCACCCCGATCCCTTGAACTGGATCGCTGGCGCCGACTGTAGCCGCTCCACCTTTCCGCCGCAGTGCGGACACTTCTTCAGATGAGGACCGTGGACGCTCTCGATCTTCTCCGTACGCCGCTTGCACTTCGTGCACTGGTATTCGTACAGTGGCACAGTCTACCCTCCAGCAAGTTTCGCAAACCGCAGATTATACCACGCGCCCCAGACCCCCTCGCCCGCCGTGCTAGACTCGTCTGCAGCACATCCCATGACCGAAAACGCTCATTCCGAACCCTCGCGCCAAGGCTGCCTCTATCTGGTAGCCACGCCCATCGGCAACCTGGAGGACATCACTCTCCGCGCCCTGCGTATCCTCAAGGAGGTGGACCAGATCGCCTGCGAAGATACGCGCCACTCCCTGAAGCTTCTGAATCACTACGACATTCACAAGCCGCTGATCAGCTATCACGAACACAACGAGCTCACCCGGGCCCCCGAACTGGTTCTGGCCATGGAAAACGGCTCTTCCATCGCTCTCGTCAGCGATGCGGGCATGCCCCTGGTCAGTGACCCCGGCCATCGCCTCGTCTCCCTGGCCATTCGCCACCACATTCCCGTCGTGCCGATTCCCGGCCCGTCGGCGCTGCTCGCCGCGCTTTCCGCCTCCGGCCTGCCCAACGAGGAATTTCTTTTTGTGGGATTTCTTCCCGCACGCAGTGGTGAACGCCGCCGCGCCCTGGAGCATCTGCGCATCGAAGAGCGCACCATGATTTTCTACGAAGCGCCGCACCGCATCGCCGATACTGTTGCCGATGCCCTGGCCATTCTCGGCAATCGTCCCGCCTGCCTCGCCCGCGAAGTCACCAAGCTCCACGAGGAATTCCGCCGCGGCAAACTATTCGATCTGGTGCAATCCCTCGGCGATCAGCCCGCCAGAGGCGAAATTACCCTGCTCATCGGCCCGCCCGAACCCGCCGAGCCGGGCGCCCACGCCGACACTTCCCAATCCCTCGCCGCGCGCGTCGAAGAATTGATCCACCAAGCCAAACTCGACCGCAAGGAAGCCCTAAAGCTCGCCGCCAAGGAGCGCGGCATCACCCGCCGCGACGCCTACCGCCAACTCCTCGACGACACCTCCTCCGAGTCCTCTTAGCTTGTTATTCCGACTTGGTTTGTCATCCTAACCTAGCTTGTCATTCCGCCTGCCCCCGGAGGAGGACCGGAGCGGCCCTCGCCTTTCGCCGAACTCAACACGGTCATCCCGACCGGAGCGGCCCGACTTTCTCTTGCGCGTCGCATTCTGGCGCGTCGGGCCGCGCAGCGGAGGAATCGCGGCACAATCGTCACTGTTCACCCAGCTCGTCGTTCCGAGCGGAGTCCGCGCAGCAAGGTACGGTTTTGCATCGCACGCCTTTTGTGCGATGAATCTCACTTCGTCTCCTGTCTTCTCTGTGCTCTTTGCATCCTCTGTGATCTCTGTGTAAGCCCTTCCCGAACACACCCCGACCCACGCCATTCCCATCTACGCCCCTAATTGTCTGGAGTAATCTCCCCTACGCCGCCGATTCCGACCGGAACACCCTCTGGAATCTCGGCCCCACAAACTGCACGCCCACCAACCTCTCCCCATCTGGCTGCGAATCGCTCACATGCACCACGCGCCCCTGCGTCTCAAAATCGTTTTCATACCGCCGCGAGGGATACCCCTGCATGGGAATCCGTATCTCCAGGTTGGAGCCGATGGCTAAATCGAAGCGCGTGTGAAACGCCGCACCGCTCCGGCACAAATTTTCGCTGGCCGTCTCTTCCTCAAAGGCGAAGCCGCGCCTATCCCGGCCTCTCACGCACAAGGGCAAGTGCACCGATATCCTACGTTCGGACCTCTGTCTCGCGATTTTTTCGCTGATTTGGCTCATGGGCTTGGCTCCCCCCATTGGCCGCTTTCCGCTCGAAGAAGCGCTCCACATTCTCCACGATTTCCGCGGGCGTGCGTGCTGTATGTACAATCCGTCGAAGCTCGCTGCCGTTCCCCACGCCATGAGTAAACCAGCAAGCGAACTGCTTCATTTTTCCCACGCTATCGGGTAGATTGGCGTTAAGAATTTGCCTGTAGTAGCCGGAAAGTAAACGGTAGCGGTCCTGCTCCGTGGGCACGTGGTAGCTGCCCGTTTCCAGGAATTCTCTCATCTGTGCGAAAATCCAGGGATTCGTGGCCGCCGCCCGCCCGATCATCACCGCGTCGCAGCCCGTTTCCGCCACCATGCGCGCCGCATCCTCCGGGCAGTGGATATCGCCGTTCCCGATCACCGGAATTTTCACCGCCTGCTTCACCGCCGCGATCAAGCTCCAATCCGCTTTGCCCGCGTAACCCTGAATGCGCGTGCGTGGATGAATCGCGGCCGCTTCGATGCCCATTTGTTCCGCCATTTTCACCACGTCCAGCGCCACGATGGACTTCTCGTCCCAGCCCGCCCGCAGCTTTATGGTCACGGGAATCTTCACCGCCGCGCGCACCTGGCGGAAAATTTGCTCCAGCAGCGGCAATTCCCGCAAAAGCCCGGAGCCGCCGCACTTCACCACTTTTTTCGCCGGGCAGCCCAAATTGATGTCCACGGCGTCGTAGCCCAGCTCTTCCACCAGGCGCGCCGCATCGGCCATCACACCCGGATTCGCGCCGAACAACTGCGCCGCGATGGGATGCTCGTCTTCCTCGTACAAGAGGTAGCGCAGCGTCTTCTTCGCGCTCCGCGTGATTCCCTCGGAGCTGGTGAACTCCGTCATCAGTAGCCCGCATCCGCCCAGCCCGCGGATCACGCGCCGAAACAGCGTATCCGTGACGCCCGCCATGGGCGCCAGCACCGACGCCGGCCGTATCACCAGATCGCGTACCTTGTATTCAGCGGGAATCATAGGTCTATCTGTAGTTTAGCAGAGTGGAAATGGGATATCAGTTATCAGCGATCAGTCATCAGGAATCGGTTAGGAGAAAGCAGAGATCAGGCAAAAGACTTCCTGGGCGGGAGTTCACGACTGCCGGAGTTAGGTGAGTTCGGTCCAAACTTGAAATGTATGGTTTTGCCCCCGGGGAATCGGAGAAATACCGGTTTTTATTTGGTCTCTTTCGGGGGCTCCTTCTCTTTCAAAAACTCTTCCAGCCGCAAGAACTTTCTTCCCAGCGCCCCGCTGAACGCCGACCATTCCGGCTCCCCGGAATCGCTCGCCAGCGCCGCTCGCACCGCGGCCAGCTTGGAATCCATGTCGTCCAAATAATGGAACACCAGCGCCTCGCGGATCATCGGCAATTTCGGCGATCCAAACTCGTACTCCCCGTGATGGCTGATCAGGATGTGTTGCACCACCGTCTTCAGGTTCGCCGGAAATCCCTCGATCTCGTCCATTGCCCGGCTCACCGTTTCCAGCTCCATCACGATGTGTCCCAGCAACTGCCCCTCGGTCGTGTAGCTCACCGCCCGCTCGTAACACAATTCATCCAGCTTGCCCACGTCGTGCAGCATCGCCGCCATCAGCAACAGGTCCACATCGAGCTCCGGATAGTGCGCCGCGATCTGCTTCGCCAGCCCGCACAACCCGGCCACATGCTCCAGCAATCCTCCGAGATAGGCGTGGTGCATCACCTTCGCCGCGGGCGCTCGCTTGTACCGCGCCACAATTTGCGGGTCGCTGAGCACCTGCAACACCAGCTTCTTCAGCCAGGGATTCTTCATCCCCTCCGCATGACCCAGCACTTCTTTGAAAAGCACCTCCACGTCATACGTCGTGTGCGGCAGAAAATCCGCCAGGTTGATCTCTTCCGGCTTGGCTACGCGGAATTGCAGCAGCGAAAGCTGCGGCTTGTTGCGGTAAATCTCCACGCGGGCGCTTACCTTCACAAAGTCGTCGCGGTGAATATCCTTGGCGGCGGCCTCGAACTGGTCCCACATCCGCGCTTCCACCGTGCCGCTGCTGTCGCCCAGTTCCATCCGCAAATATGGCTTGCCGGACGAGGTGTTGCGCACTTCTTTCTCGTGTACCAGGAAATACCCGGTGATCGTCTGGTCCGCCGCCAGATCGCGTACCATGGTGCTTTTTGTCATTACGATCCGCTGGACTTTCCGAACAGCAGGTACTTCTTGTGGTGCTTCTTCACTTTCGTGGTTTCCGGTGTCGCGCTCACTTCCTCGATCTCGGAGTTGCCTCCGCCGGCCATCTCCTGGTATCCCGGCTTGATCACCACGTAGCTCTGCTCGCGCAAGGTTTTCAGATAGTCGCGCAGGGCCGGCTCCATGCGCTCGTTATACAAGTGCTCCATGATCTCGTTTTCCACTTTATCGTACGGCTGCACGCCTTCCGTGTAGTGCTCCAGCACCTGCAGGATCAGGAAGCCCTGTTTCGTCTCGATCACGTCGGTCAGCTCGTTCTTTTTCATCGCGAAGACCTTGTCTTCCAGCTCCTTCGCGAGTTCCCCGCGCTTGTACACTCCAAGATAGCCGCCTTGCTGTGCGGTCTTGCCATCGGAGAAGCGCTTCGCGAGCACGCTGAAATCCTCGCCCTCGTTGATTCGCTTGAGGTACGATTCCGCCTTTTTCTTCAGCTCCGGAACCTCCGCCTCCGTCTTCCCTTCCGTCGAAACCTCGATGGCCCGCAGCGCCACTTCCTCCGGCTTCACGAATTCTTCCTTGTGCTCGTTGTAAACCTTCAGCGCCTCGTCGTGCCCGATGGTGATGTGCGAACCCACTTCCTGGGAGATCACCTTCTGCGTCAGTATTTTGTTCCGGATATTGTTCTTGAAATCCTCCCAGTTCAATCCCTGGGCGGTCACCGCCTTTTCCAGATCTTCCATATCCTTCAGGTTGTTTCCGATGCGGATCTGGTCGAGTTGCTTCACCACGTCCGTGTCAACGCTGATGGCCAGGTCCTTGCCGCGCTGCTCTAAAAGCGACTGGTCGATCAGGTCGCGCAACGCGCTCTTCTGGCGCTCCTCAATCTCCGCTTGCAACTGCTGCGGAGTGCACTTCCCGCTGCAATCCTGCCGCGCGTCCTCTTCCGCGCTCGCACGGGCCTTATCCAGTTCGGAGCTCGTTATGATCTCGTTGTTCACCCGCGCGAGAATCTCTTCCACCATCTTGCCTTCCCCCGACGCGGGCTTTGCGGCTGTCGCTGCCGCCCCTGTCACCTTCGTACCCCCGGGCGCCGTTGTCGCCGTGGGCATCTCTGGCTTTTTCGCCGGCGCGGGTTTCTTTTCTTCTTCGGGCTCTGGCGCCGTTGGCGGCTGTTCCAGCTTCGGCGGGTTCTGTGGCGGTGGCGTTTGTGCCGGTGGATTCGTCGCCGGAGGGTTCTGCCCCAACAACGGCCAGGCAAACAGAAGTGCCGCAATAAATGCTGTTTTCTTCATGAATCTCCCCATTTCGACAGTCTAGAACGCATCCCCGCAATGTGCAAATTCGATTGCGGGCGGCCGGTGGGTCAGTTTCGGGTTACGGCCTTGATCAGGCATGTGGATTACTTCCGAGTACGCTGTTCCGCGCTCGCATTCGGACTTCTGTTCATTTTCTTGGCCCGAGCTTTCGGCGCGTCCGCGTTGCCGAACGGGGCGCGGCGTGGCGCGTCACAAACTTGTACGCCATGCCGAGCAAGTCCCGCAACACATCGGGATTGACGCGCGACAGGCGAACCAGCACCGCGCTATAGCCGGCGTAGTGGTCCGTTACGTAGTAAACATCGGGGTCCGCAGCGAGCAGTTCGGCGCGGTCATCGAGATCCACGCGAACGACAAGTGACGCGGGTTCGGCCGAGCGATTAGTGGGGACACACGCCAGGAGTTGTCCATGGATCTTGAGTGCTGGTTGCCCGTACGCTGTGCTCTCCTCCACGCCAGGCAACGCGAGTCCGATATTCCGCACGGTGTCGAAGTTGATTGTCTTTCTGGGCATTGGTCAGCACCATTCCTTGGGACTTACTGCTCCTCTTTGGCTCGGTGTACCGGTTTCAAATTCCGGTGGACCGTTTTTGCATTATAGTAGTTGTAGTTCCCCTCGCGCCAACTCCAGATAAGTCGCCAAACCCGACATCTCGCACGAATGTCAGCTCTGTCAAACACGTTTCGAGCGCACTTCCCCATTCGCTCCGAAGAGCAATCTTGCTCGTTTTCGTTGAGTTCTGCATCGACGGCCACGGCTCGATCGTAATCTTCCGGTCGATTCCGGTCGGACCTTCCCCCTCAAATTTCGCGCACGAAGCACACCACCAGCCATTCAAAACCTTCCCCGGCGCGCTCGGAAGACCAGTACTAGCCAGTTCGTGTCGGACATTCATCAAGTGACTCGACACCCGTTATTCAATGGAATAGATTTAGAGAATGGACCAAGAGCATCGTGGTTTGAGGTTTGCGTTCAGCGCCAGTGCCGAGATTGCTCCTGAAAGCTCGCCCACTGCCTTTGTCTCCAGCCGTGTCACAGAACTGAGCTTGCGCGGGTGTTTCCTCGAGACTTCTGCTTCGTTCGAGCTGCAGCGCCCTGTCCTGGTGAAGATCTTTCATTCAGGAGAATACTTTGAGGCCCCGGCATCAGTCCTGTATGTCAAGCCCTCGGGCCTGGGTCTGGTGTTTCGCGAAGTGAAGCCTCACTTTCGAGCCGTTCTGCAGAAGTGGGTTCTCGCCGCGTTGGATAAGCAACCCGATGCGCGGCCAACGTCCGGCTAGTGCCGTTCTAACTATTTGGGCCCTATGACGGTCCAAGCGCCTGATGCGATCACGGAGAAAGTATTCTCGAAGGGATTTGCTGGAACGAGTTGGAACGGCGCTAGTCTCCTTACTGGACATCTGGAATCCCTGATCGCCACTTTTCCGGTAAGCGCTGCCGGCTCAGACGGTCAACGCAACACCATCCAATGCGTTGACTCGACAATGCTTCCCCGGGAGAAGCCATCTGTTTGGCTGTTCTCGGTCAAAACCTAGCCAGGGTAGTGTTCCGGCTGATC
>Ga0181518_10000055_pt1 | contig 126365 bp, 117 predicted proteins | sample PEATcosm2014_Bin_28_FD_119751 | JGI IMG/M metagenome (GOLD analysis project Ga0181518, IMG submission 119751) | Peatland microbial communities from MTU Mesocosm Facility, Houghton, MI, USA - PEATcosm2014_Bin01_60_metaG | ecosystem: Environmental > Terrestrial > Soil > Wetlands > Peat | place...
AGATCGAGGCCCAATTCCTGCGCCTTGCGCAAGGCGACCGCGGTGGGCATCACCTCGGTGGTTCCGTCCGGGAAAACCGCACGCACTTCCCGCACGCGAATGGACTCGTTGACGTTCTCTCTGCGATTCTGCCTGCGAGGAGGAAAGTTTCTGCCTGGATACATTTGTGGTTATGCGTCGATTTCAGGATTACCAAGGTAAACGGAAAGGGGCTGGGTGCCCGGGTAGACTCTCTGGCCGAGAATCGGAATGGTGTCGCTGGAAGACAAGCGCAAGTTGTGTCAGTTTCAGTGTACACCAATTCCAAGCGAAAAAGTCAAAGAGGCCATCCTCCTCCGCAGTCCCAGGAGTCACCTGGCGGGTCGGTCGCTGTTTCAGATTTCGGGTGAATAGACCAACCTCCGCGCCAAACCTGCGTGGATTCACCCACCTTGAGGCCAGTGGGTGAGGAGTTATACGTCCTGTTTTCTGCCATTTAGCATGATCGGCGGCTGGCCCCGGAATTGCACCCTGGAAGGCATGGCATACGTAATTACGGACACCTGTACCAAGGATGAATTATGCGTGGAAGCTTGCCCGGTGGACTGCATCCACCCCAAGAAGGACGAGGCCGGCTTTGAGGAGGCCCCCCAGCTTTACGTAAATCCGGTTGACTGCATCGATTGCGGCGCGTGCGTTCCGGTCTGCCCGACGAATTCCATGTTCGCGTTGGACGAACTGCCGGCCGAGTCGGCGAGTTTCGCCGAAGTCAACGCGGCCCACTTCAACTGAGTCGAACCAGAAACGGGGCGACTATCACCCGGCGCCGGGCCCGGCGGGCCTGACACCGGGTTTTTTTTACAATGAGGTATGCGTAAAATTGCAGCCTCCTTCTTGGGATTGGCGTGCCTGCTGCGCGCCGAAGTGCGCCCCATGACGCTGCGGCAGGCCGTCGAGACGGCGCTGAAGCAGAATCCCGACATCGCTCTGAGCCGCCTCGAAGCGGAGAGCGCCCGGCAGGCGGTTCGGGTGGCCAAAGATCCCTTCACGCCGCGCCTCACGGTGGGCAGCGGGCTGGCGTACAGCGATGGTTTTCCCATGAGCATCGAAGGCTCGGCGCCCAGTATCGTGCAGGGGCGCGCCTCCCAGGATCTTTTCAACCGGCCGCAAAGTTTCGCGGTGGCCCAGGCGAAAGAGGACGCGCACGGAGCTGCCTTGGGCGTCGCGGGCAAGCGCGACGAGGTGGCATACCGCACCGCGTCGCTGTACCTGGATGCCGAACGCGCCGCGCGCGTCGGCGCTGTAGCGCGTAAGGACGCCGAGAGCCTGGAGAAGGTCCTCGAAACCGTCCGGGCGCTGGTGCGGGAAGGCCGCACCCTCCCGCTGGCGGAGAAGCAGGCGGCCCTGGATGTGGCGCGCGCGCGCCAGACCGCCGAGAGCCTGGAGGCCGACCAGGCCACCGCCGAGACGGAACTGGCGCTAGCCATCGGCCTCTCCGCCGACGAGCGCGTGCGGGCCGTGGCAGAGGAACGCCGCGCGCCGGCCTTGCCGCCATCCGAAGAGCAGGCCATCCGGGCCGCGCTCGAATCCAACCAGGAACTGCGCAAGCTGCAATCGCAGATCGTCTCCAAGGGCCTGGAAATGCGCGGCGAGAAAGCTGAACGGTGGCCCAAGGCGGACCTGGTGGCGCAATACGGCATGCTCGCCAAATTCAATAACTACGCCGAGTTCTTCCAAAAATTCCAGCGCAACAACGGGCAACTTGGCGTTTCATTCCAATTTCCGCTATTCACCGGCTCGGGCGTGAGCGCGCAGATCGCGCAAGCGCAGATCGAAATTTCCCACTTGAGAATCGAGCTGGGCAATTCGCGAAACCGCCTGGCCTCGGACCTCCAGCAATCGTTTCGGGATGTGAAGAAAGCGGAGACCTCGGCGGAAGTGGCGGGGTTGGATCTGGATGTCGCGCGCGAGCAGCTTTCCATGGATCTCGCCCAGATGCAGGAAGGCCGCGCCACGCTGCGCCAGGTGGAGGAGGCGCGCATCGTCGAGAATCACAAGTGGATCGCCTTCTACGACGCGCAGTACGCCCTGGAGAAAGCCAAGTGGAGCGTGCTGCGGCTGACGGGCGAAGTGGTGGCATCGGTGGAATCGCTGCCGGACACGGCGCCGTGATGAAGTGAAAGGTGCGGCCAATGGCGAGGTCTCCCGGACAGCGGTTGATAGCGTACCATAAGCCTGATGCCAATGAAGGTGCGTGAGGTGATTCGTCTGCTCGAGAAGTTTGGATGGGTGGAGATGCGATCGAGGGGCAGCCATCGGCACTTCAAGCATCCCAACGAGGCGCTGGTGATCACAGTGCCGGGCAACGAGGGCAAAGAACTCGCACCATGCACGTTAAACGCTATACTCAAGAAGGCAGGGCTCAAATGAATGCGAGACGCTACCCGGTGGTCATCGAACAAACAGGGACGGGTTACTCTGCCTATTCGCCGGACGTATCCGGATGTGTGGCCGCAGGCGACACTGAGGAAGAGACGCGCCGGAACTTCCAGGATGCTCTGACTGCACACTTCCAAGCCATGCGGGAAGTGGGCGAGGAGATCCCGGAGCCACACACGTCCGTCGATTACGTGGAGGTCGCCGCGTAGCCGGCAGGTTCCAGCATTTGGCGGGTTCCAGGGGATCACACCCCGGGCCTAGAGAGTACCCAGCTGCGCGACTTGGCGACTATCGTCCAACTGAACTGATGCCGACTAGGTGAATCGAACGAGTGGCCGGTCAACGAATAGATCTCCCGGAACGCTGTAGCGTGGATGGAACTGCAATGGCGGGCAGCGCCACGCCGGAATCGCTGAGACGGGGCCCCCTTAGCTACACCCGCTGGTTCCGCCGCAGTTACCGCACTTGTAGCAGCTTCCATTGCGGGTCATGATGGAGCCGCACTCGGAACATAGGGGGGGCGGCTTTGATTTCATGGGACCGTTGGGTGTAGAGTACGAAGGACCACTGCGTGTCGAATATATGAACTTGGCGGAGCTCAGATCGAGGATCCAGGATTGGGAGGACGTGCACACCGAGTTCAAGCTGCAGGCGGTCCATCGGGACGACCTCGCAGCGGCCATTGTCGGCTTCGCGAACTCGGATGGGGGCCAGTTGATCGTTGGTGTTTCTAATGAGCGCCGGGTCGTCGGTGTCACCGATCTTGACAAGCTCCGTCAGTACGTCGAGAACATAGCACTCAACAACTGCGTGCCGCCTATTTCAGTCTTATTAGAAACCGTCGCGTACGATCCAGAAACGGTGCTCGTGGTAACCATCCCCAAAGGGGACCAACGGCCTTACAGGACTAACCGCGGGGTGTACTATCTTCGAACGGCAACTGGCCGGCGTCCGGCTTCGCGGGAGGAGCTGCTGCGTCTTTTCCAGGCATCGGAGAGCATGTTCTACGATGAAAGCCCGCTGGTTCGGTTAGGGTTGGAAGATCTCGACTTGGATGCGGTGAAGACTTTCGTGGAGCGGACTCGGCAGGCGGAAGGGCTGCCCGAGATCGCCCAAGAGCGGTTGCTCCGGAACTGGCGTTTGATGTCCGGGAACAGTCCCACCATTGCGGGCCTCATTCTTTTTGGGCGAGACCCACAACAACATCTCCCCTTCGCACAGATCAACGCGGCGCGGATTCCAGGAACCGATATCGCCAACGAGCCTTCAGATCGCAAGGACTTCACCGGTCGTTTGCTCGACCTGATCGACCAGGCGATGCGCTTCCTTTATCTTCACCTGGCTGTCCCTCATAAGATTCGAGGGTTGGAGCCGGAGCCGCGGCCGGAACTGCCGGAAGCCGCATTGCGCGAAGCGCTTGTCAATGCGGTTGCTCACCGGGACTACACCGTGCAGGGGCCAATCAGGCTGTTCATTTTTGACGACCGGGTCGAGTTCCACACTCCGGGCCGGCCGCCGAATACCGTCGACGCGGAAGCCATGCGGATGGGCATCCACGTGGTCCGCAACCCCCACATCTATGCGCGGCTTTCCGACGCGGGGTTGGTTACCAGGGCCGGTAGCGGCATCCCGCGCATTGTCAAGCTCGTAAGAGAGGCTATCGGCAAAGACGTTCTTATCGAGATTCGCGAGTTTGAGGTCTTGCTTTCGATTCCCCGAAGAACGAGAATCGAGTGAGTTGGGATGGACAACTGAAGATGGCTAAGAAGACCGCAACTACGAAGAAGGCCGGACCTGGCACAGAGGATGGATCTCAGCCGAAACGCAGTTATCTAAGACAGGCTGACATACCGCAACGAGCGCTCCGGGAGGCCCTCGCCATCCCCCAGGCTCTCACCGACAACTTCGCGGGCAAGCCCACGCCACCGCACCAGGTCGCTCTGGCCCTGGGGATATCGCCGACCTCCTCCAGTTGGAACTATCTGCCGGGCACGGCGATCGCGTACGGGCTCACAGAGGGTGGGGTCAACGCCAGGGCCATCGTGCTTACCGAACTGGGACGTAGGGCGACTGCGCCGACCGAGGAAGGCGACGACGCAAAGGCGAGGGCGGAGGCTGCTCTCAAGCCAGGTATATGCAAAGCGTTTTTCGAGAGATATAACCGCGCGAAGTTTCCACCTGACCACATTGCTCTGAACGTGCTGCGAGAGACCCTTCATGTTCCGGCCGATCGCGCCGGCGCCGTCCTCGAGATTCTGAAGGACAACGGAATTTTCGTGGGGTTCATTCACAACACCAAAACGGGGCCATTCGTGGCGCTGGATGATTTGCAGCCGATGCCAGTGGCGACGCCGTCGAAATCCCCGGACGAACAAGTGGAGTCCTGGGATGAAGGGGAGGTTGCGGAGGCTCTCGGTACTTCACCCGCCTTGCTCTCCCGAGAAATCCCGCGCAGCTTCAGGGTCTTCATTTCCCACAGCAAGAACATGGCTGTCGTCGGGCAGGTGAAAGAGATCCTGGCCCTGTACGACATTGACTACGAGATCGCCATCGAAGAGGAGACAGCGGCGATACCGGTCCCCGAGAAGATCATAGCTGCGATGCGTCGCTGCCAGGCTGCCGTTATGGTGGTCACAGCCGACGAACAAAGCAAAGTTGATGGCGACTTCGCCATCAACACGAACGTACTCATCGAAATCGGCTCCGCTTTCGTTCTCTACGACAAGAAAGTCGTGTTGCTGTGGGATAGGCGTCTCAGGGTCCCATCGAATATCCAGGGCCTTTACCGCTGCGAATTCGAAGGGAACGAACTCTCCTTTGCCGTAGGCACCAAGCTCGCGAAGGCGCTCAAGAGCTTCAAGCCGTAACTTCTACGAGCACCCGCTGGTTCCCCCGCAATTCCCGCACTTGTAGCAGCTTCCGTTGCGGGTCATGATGGAGCCGCACTCGGAACATAGCGGGGCGTCGGGCGTGAAGGGCAGAAACGGCAGTTCCTGCTGCGGGTCGGCCTCGGTGGGGCGCAGCTTGGAACTCTCGCCCACTTCGCCCCCCGCGTACTCGGGGCCTAGAAACTTCGCGCCCAGCCAGCGGAAAATGTAATCCGTGATGGACTTCGCATAGGGGATCTGCTGGTTGCCGGTCCAGCCGCTGGGCTCGAACCGCACGTGGGCGAATTTGTCCACCAGGAACTTCAGCGGCACACCGTATTGCAGGTTGAAACTGACGGCCGTGGCGAAGGCATCCATCAGGCCGGAAATAGTGGAGCCTTCCTTGGCTATGGTGATGAAGATTTCACCTGGCGCGCCGTCGTCGTACATGCCAACCGTGATGTAGCCCTCGTGGCCGCCGATCGAAAACTTGTGGGTGATGGACCGGCGCTCGTCGGGCAGCTTGCGGCGGATGGGCCGGTACACCACTTTTTCCACCGGAGCCGTGGCCCCGCTGGGGGCAACCCCCGCGGTCTTCTTCTCGCCCTTGCCCGACCCCGAGCTGAGCGGCTGCACCTTCTTCGAGTTGTCGCGATAAATGGCCACCGCCTTCAGCCCCAGCTTCCAGCTCTCGAGGTAGGCATTCACGATGTCTTCCACCGTGGACTCCTCGGGCATGTTGATGGTCTTCGAAATCGCGCCCGAGATGAACGGCTGCACCGCGGCCATCATCCGCACATGGCCCATATAGTGGATGGAGCGCACGCCGTTCTGCGGCCTGAAGCTGCAATCGAACACCGCCAGGTGCTCGGGCTTCAGGTTCGGCGCGCCTTCGATGGTGCCGGTGGAATCGATGTGGCTGACGATCTGCTCCACCTGGGCGGGCGTGTAGCCCAGCTTAATGAGCGCCTGCGGCACGGTGTTGTTGACAATCTTGATGACGCCGCCGCCCACCAGCTTCTTGTACTTGATGAGCGCCAGGTCGGGCTCGATGCCGGTGGTGTCGCAATCCATCATGAAACCGATGGTGCCGGTGGGCGCCAGCACCGTGACCTGGGCATTGCGGTAGCCGTTGCGGCGGCCGGATTCGTAAGCGTCTTCCCAGCAATGTTCCGCGCCGTGGTAGAGCGCCGTGGAAACATTGTTGCGGTTGATGCGGCCCACCGCGTCCCGATGCATCCGGATCACTTCCAGGAAGGGCTGCTCGTTCACGGCGTAGCCGGGGAACGTCCCCATGGCTTCGGCCACGCGGGAACTGGTGAGGTACGCCTGCCCGCACATCACCGCTGTGATGGCGGCGGCGTGGTCGCGGCCCTGGTCGCTGTCGTAAGGGATGCCCATCGACATCAGTAGCGCGCCCAGGTTGGCGAACCCCAGGCCCAGCGGCCGGAAGCTGTGCGAGTTCTCGCCGATCTTTTCGGTCGGGTAGCTGGCGTTATCGACGATGATCTCCTGCGCCAGAATCAGGGTGTCCACGGCGTGCCGGAAGGCTTCCACGTCGAACTGCCCGTCGGGGCCAACGAACTTCATGAGGTTCAGCGACGAAAGGTTGCAGGCCGAATCGTCCAGGAACATGTATTCCGAGCAGGGATTCGAGGCGTTGATCCGCGCCGTGTTCTTGCACGGGTGCCAGCGATTGACGGTGGTGTCGAACTGCATGCCGGGATCGCCGCACTGGTGCGTGGCTTCGGCGATCTGCCGCATCAGGTCGCGCGCCTTATAGCGGTCCACCGGCTGGCCGGTGGCTACCGACTTGGTCCACCAATCGTCGTCGTGCAGCACGGCTTGCATGAAATCGTCGGTGGCGCGCACGGAATTGTTGGCGTTCTGAAAAAAGATGGAGCTGTAGGCTTCGCCATCGAGCGAGGCATCGTAGCCAGCTTCGACCAGGGTGTAGGCCTTCTTCTCTTCCTTGGCCTTGCACCAGATGAACTTCTTGATATCGGGGTGGTCCGTGTTCAAGATCACCATCTTGGCCGCGCGCCGGGTCTTGCCGCCCGACTTGATCACGCCGGCAAACGCATCGAAGCCCTTCATGAACGAGAGCGGCCCGGAGGCGCGGCCTCCGCCCGAGAGCACGGCGTTCTCCTCGCGCAGCGCGGAGAGATTCGATCCCGTGCCGGAACCCCACTTGAACAGCATGCCTTCGGTTTTGGCCAAGTCGAGAATGGATTCCAGCGAATCTTTCACTGAAACGATGAAGCACGCCGAGCACTGCGGCTGCACCACGCCGGATTCCAGCTTGACCACCCGGTCGGCCTTCTTGTCGTAGATCCAGCCGTAGCCTCGCGCCTCTTTGACTCCCACGTTGAACCAGACCGGCGAGTTGAAGCAGGCCTTCTGCGCGATCATCAGGTGGGCCAGATCGAAACGGAAGTTCTCGCCGTCTTCATCAGTCTTGAAATAGCCGTCCTGCTTGCCCCACTCCGCAATGGTGTCCACCACGCGCTGCACCAGTTGCGCCACACTGGTTTCGCGCTCGGGCGACCCGAGTTTGCCATAGAAGTACTTGGAGGCGACGATGTTGGTGGCCGTCTGCGACCAGTCGACGGGCGCTTCCACATCGCGCTGCTCGAAGATCACGTCGCCCTTATCGTTGCCGATGGAGGCGGTGCGGGTTTCCCATTGGACCTCGTCGTAGGGGGTCTTGCCGGGTTCGAGCCGTGACATGAAATAACGCGGAAAGGAAATTCCCGTTTTAATTCTGGTGGCTGGTTTGGACTTCAAGACTTCTATTTTCGCACTTAAATCCACGGACAATTGTCCCATGCGCCGGTTCTCCTTGGGGTTCCTGTTGATAGAATCGCTTTCGTAATAGTGCCCCAATATATAGTGCTGCGTCAAGAACTTTATCTATATGAAGTGTGTTGGGGTTACGGGGATAGTGTTCTAAAGCGTACAGAACCACTGTCAAGAGGGGATGTTCCGGGGGTACGGATCCGTGCGTCCCGTCACGCCACGTTGCTGACCAGGTCGGTCTGCTGCGAGCTGGCGCGCTCGGGCCGGTAGTCGAAGTGGCGCCGCGCGGAAGCGATGACGCGCACCATTTCGTCGCGTTCGAAAGGCTGCGCCAGAACATCGTAACCGCCGATATTCAAGACTTCGGCCCATAGATGTTCGTCGGCGATGCGGGAGGTGACGATCAGCAGCGGGGGGCGGGCCAGACGGCGCAGGTGGCCGAGCATCTCCTGCCAGTTCCCGTCCGGCATATGGCTCTTGACGATTACCACGTGGACCGAATGCCGCTTCAGGCACCGTGTGGCCCGCCGCCGGTCCGGCGCCTCGAAGAACTGCCAGCCGCATTCGCGGAAGACCTCCTGTACCAACCAACGTTCTTCTTCATATCCGCCTACGAACAAGGCGGATACGGAACACTCATGAGCCGTATCGTCCATGGCGTACACCTCCCATTGGATAGCTCATCACATCAAAGGTTCACTTGAAACCGGACGAATGACCTACTCGCCCATCCAAAAAAACTTAGATTCGCAAAGTAGTTCCCCGATGCCAGTCGAATTCTCAGGAAAAATCGGCCGGCCACCGGGCTCCCACGTATCGACTTCGACCAGCCGCGTAAGTTAAAGGAAAAGCACGCTGTTCACTTCGCCAGCGTCTGGCACCGCGGTTGCAGCCATATTGATTTGTGCCGCTCTGGAACGACGCCCGCTTCGCCCTTCGCCAGCTTCGAAAGAGTCCGGTTTTCACGCTCGTGGTGCTGGCCACGCTGGGCCTCTCGAACGGCGCCAACACCGCCATCTACAGCGTGCTGGACGCGGTTCACGCCCGGCGCCCTACCCCGGCCTGGACCGCCTGGCGCTGGTGACCACTCACTGGCGCCGGAACGGCAGGGAAGGCGGGCAGGAAAGCCAGACCGGAGCCCTGTTCGAGGGCGTCTGCGATGGTTCGCGTGCTGTGGATGTAGCGGCGTTCGGGGGAGATAGCGGGGTCAACTTCGCGGCCTATGGACATCTCGAATATGTCCGGCAACAGCGCGTGTCCGCGGGATTCTTCAGGGTTTTGGGGGTCGCTCCGCAGATGGGACGGGAGTTCAACCGTGCCGACGATGCGACCGGAACCACCTTCAGTCAATATGTTCTGAACCCATGGCACTGGCGTCATCCCTGAACAGTTCCAGTTCGAACTCCGCACCTACCTCAACACCGGGAATCTCTTCGAAACAACTGATTTCAAGTATGTTGTCTCCATGGCCTCCGCGTCCATTCTCGGGATTCCATGGTCGGATTCTGTAGCCGTCCCTCCCATCGACCAGACACCGCCCAAGGATGAAGTCCTCGGGCTCTCCGATTTCCTCACCCTTTATCCTGCGGTCCTCCCTGATGGCGATCTCACGATCGACCTCCAGGTTGATAGTGCCGGGGTAGAATGCTCGTCCCACCGCCTTCTTGAACACTTCGGCGTGTTCGTTCATGCGGCGCTGGAAATCATTGCACCCTCTGACAACGCGTCCCCTGAGTAGCATGATATTCCCCGACGCTCGGCGCCGATTCGGGCCCGCAAACCTCATTGTAAGCACTTCGATTCTACCGGGGCTGTGGTGCGGCGTTCCAATCCGTCAGGGCCGGTCGGATACGTTCTTGGGACTAGCGGACATCGCCCTCTCGCTCACGTGGCGCGAAACAAGGAACAGAGCTACGCTGTGATTGAGGCTGAAGCTCGGCAGATCTGATCTAGAGGTCGGAAGATCGACTGGAGCAGGTGAGGCGTCGCTTATGTCTGAGGAATGCCCAAAGTGCAAGGTTCGTTTTGTGGATAATAGTGACCCCGCAATCGTATGGGCTGACGGACACGAGATTGCAGAGGTCTCAGCGTGTGTCTGCCCAGAGTGCGGCCAGTACATTGTTTACGCCGGCGTGCCGGATTGGACGCGGGTCTATCCTCCTGATCGAGGGCGGACAGACTTTTCGAAATATGTTCCTTCATCCTTGCTCGCGGATTTTGATGAAGCGCGAAAGGTGCTCGATGTCAGCCCGAACGCCAGCGCCATGCTCAGCCGGCGTTGTCTTCAACGTCTGATCCAGGAGTACTTGGGCATCAAGGAGAAATTTCTGGACCAGCAGATTGAATCCGCGTTGCGGTTGAGTGAGCTGCCCTCGTACCTGGCCGCGGACCTCCACGCTGTTAGGGTAGTTGGGAACTTCGCCGCGCATCCCGGGAAGAGCGAGAGTACCGGGAGCATAGTGGACGCAGAGCCGGGCGAGGCTGCCTGGACGATTGAAGTACTGGAAGGGTTGTTTGATTTCTACTTCGTCGCTCCGCAGATGGCAGTTCAACGGCGCGAGGCCCTTAACCAAAAGCTCCAAGATGCAGGTCGCCAGCCAATGAGAGCAGCCCCGGTTATTCTGTTTCCCAAGAAAGCCGCTAACGCGTGAGAACACGATGCTTTTCTGGCACGTCAAAGGATGCTAAGTACGCTTCCACAAGTGCCGAATTGAGCACACAAATACACTCACGTACCTCGCAACTACGCTCCCTGACGGTCGCGGCTCGGATCGGAGCCCCGCGCGTCAGCAAGCGGCATTTCGATACGTTGGCGAAGCTCCGAAATGGTGTGCTTCGGAACCAGCCCCAGGCCGGGCGTGTCTGACCCCTACCCCCGGAACTCCACTGAGCGCGCGAACTTCACGGCCGGGTTGTCGCGCAATTGCGCCAGCACCGATTCGGGCACCAGCTCGTCGGTCGAAACCAGCGCTACCGCCTCCAGCGGTTCGCCTGGGGCCGCCGGGGCGTCCCGCCGGCCCAGCGAGAAGTTCGCGATGTTGATCTTATTGCGGCCCAAAACCGTTCCCACGTGGCCGATCACGCCGGGCACGTCCTGGTTCTTCATGAAGATCAGAAAACCGGAAAGCGTGATTTCGCAGTAGATCCCGTCCACCTGAATCAGGCGCGGCTTATCCAGGAGGACAACGCCTTCCACAACGGTGACGCCCGAGTCGGTCTCCACCTCGAGGCGGATGGAATCGGTGTGCACGGAGCGCTTCTCGTGGGTCTCCGCGACGTTCCAGCCGCGGTGCTCGGCCATTTGCAAGGAGTTGACCAGGTTGGCCTTCCGCGTGGTGGAGCGGCTCAGCACGCCGGCCAGTCCGGCGTTGCGCAACAGGCTGGTGTTGCTGGCGGCGATCCTGCCGAAATACACCAGCCGCACGGTGCGCGGGTTGCCCGTGGCGATGTACGAGGCGAAAGCGCCGAGCCGCTCGGCCAGCGTGATGTAGGGACCCAGGGCGCGGTACTGCTCCGGCGAAAGGGAGGGCATGTTGACGGCGTTGATGGCCACACCGTTCTTCAGGTATTCCACCACCTGCTCGGCAATGCGAACCCCCACGATCTCCTGCGCCTCCTCGGTGGACCCGCCGATGTGCGGCGTGGCGAGCACGGCGTCGGAGGCGAACAGCGGGAATCCGGCGGGCGGCGGCTCGTGGGAAAACACGTCCAGCGCCACACCGCCAACCTTGCCGGATTGAACGGCTTCCTGGAGCGCCGCCTCGTCCACCAGCTCGCCGCGCGCGCAGTTGACGATGCGCACGCCCGGCTTCATCAGGCCAAAGGCCTCGTGCGAAAGGATCCCCAGGGTTTCGGGCGTAGTGGCCACGTGCAGTGAGATGTAGTCGCTGGCGCCGTAAAGGGCCGGCAAGCTCACCAGCTCGACGCTCAGGTCCTGCGCCAGCTTGGAGGTCACGTAGGGATCGTGCGCCACGATGCGCATCTCGAAAGCGCGCGCCCGCTTGACCACCTCGCGGCCGATACTGCCGAGACCGATGATGCCCAGCGTCTTGCCGCGCAGTTCGTTGCCCATGAGCTTTTTCTTTTCCCACTTGCCGGCGCGCGTGGAGGCGCTGGCCTGCGGGATACGGCGCGCCATGGCGAGCATCAGCGCCAGGGTGTGCTCGGCCACGGAGACGGCGTTGCCGCCGGGCGTGTTCATCACCAGCACGCCAGCTTCGGTGGCGGCTTCCAGATCGACGTTATCTACGCCCACGCCGGCGCGCCCGATGACGCGCAGCTTGGGCGCCTTTTCCAGCACCGCAGCGTTCACTTGCACGGCGCTGCGCACCAGCAGCGCGTCGGCTTGCGGCAGGTACTGGGCATATTCTTTGGGATTGGAAACGATGGTGTTCCAGCCGGGCTGGGATTGAAATAACTCGATCCCGGCCGGAGCGAGAGGCTCGGCAATTAGAATATTCATGATAGTTCGGTTAAGCCTTTACGGTTTGAGGTTCGACGGCAGCGTGCGCGTAAATCTCTTCGACGGCGGCCACGCCGGTTCCATACTCTACGGAATACCCGTTGGCGTTGAGAATGATTTCCAACCCGGCGACCACGCCAAACAGGTCCGCGAAATCGAAATAGCCCAGGTGGGCGATGCGGAAAATCTGGCCCTTCATGACGCCCTGGCCATTGGCAATGATGGCTCCGAAGCGGTTGCGAAATTCCTTGACGATGATGCCGGAATCCATGCCGGCCGGGGCCTTCACGGCGGTCACCGAGGAGCCCGGCGAACCCGCCGCGAACAGTTCCAGACCCAGCGCTTGTACGGCGGCGCGGGTGGCCCGAGCCAGCAACTGGGCGTTCTCGATGAGGTGCGGCATGCCGATCTGCTTCACGTAGCGCAGCGACTCGGCCAGCGCCAGAATCAGGGAAGTGGAAGGAGTCCAGCTCGATTCGCCGGCGTCGCCGCTCTTCTTTTCCTTCTTCAAGTTGAAGTAGTAGTGCGGCAAGGTAGCGGTCTCGGCGAGTTTCCAAGCTTTCGGGCTGACGGCCATAAAGGCCAGCCCCGGCGGAATCATGAAGGCCTTCTGCGAGCCGCCGATGGCCACGTCCAGTCCCCAGCCGTCGATGTCGATCGGCATGGTGCCGAAGCCGGTGATGCAATCCACCACGAAAATCGCGCCGGTCTTGGAAATGGCGCGGCCCATGGCTTCCACGTCGTGCATGGCGCCGGTCGAGGTTTCCGAAGCCTGCACAAAAACGCCCTTGGTGGCAGGTTCCTGGGCCAGCGCGGCTTCCACCCGTTGCGGAGTGACCACCTCGCCGTAGGGTGCGGTCAGGACGTTGGCGTCGAGCCCGTAAGCCTTGGCGATCTCGGCCCAGCGCTCGCCGAATTTTCCGGCGGAGCAGACAATCACCTTGTCGCCCTTGGAGAAGAGGTTGGAGACGGCGGCATCCATGGCGCCGGTGCCCGAGGCGGCAAACATTAGGAGGTCGTGGGAGGTCCCCATCACCTCCTTGAGATCCGCCAGGCACGAGCGATAGGCCTTGCGGAAGTCCTCGGTGCGGTGATGAATGTCGGACGCCATCATGGCGTGGAGGGCCGGCGGATAGAGAGGCGTCGGTCCCGGGGTTAATAAACGTTGTTTCCGAATGTACATTGTACTGGTTAGTCTTCTAGAATATCAGACATCATGCCCTTAATCGACCAGGTGGCGCAAGCCATGGTGGCGGCCATGAAAAGCCGGGACGAGGCGCGGCTCAGCGCGCTTCGCATGATCAAGGCCGCGCTTATGAAACAGAAGGTGGATTCGCCCAAGCCGCTCGACGAAGCGGCCGAGATGCAGGTGCTCAAAATGCTGGTCAAGCAGCGCATCGACGCCGCCGAGGCGTTCCGCAAGGCCGGCCGCGTGGAGCAGGCTGAAAAGGAAGAGGCCGAGCGCGCGCTGATCGAAAGCTACCTGCCCGCCGCTGCGACGGAGCAGGAGATCGAGGCCGCCGTCGCCGAAGCCCTGGCCGAGACCGGCGCGACTTCGCTCAAGCAGATGGGCGTGGCCATGAAGGCCGCGCAAGCCCGTCTGAAGGGCAAAACGGTGGACGGCAAAGCGCTGAGTGATAAAGTGAGGGCGAGATTACAATGACGCCTCCCGAAGCGGATAAGAAATTCCGGTCCTACGTGCCGGATAAAACCGATATGCGCGAGTTCACCTTTCGCGCGGTCTTGCTGGGGCTGGTGATGACGGCTGTCCTGGGCGCCGCCAATGCGTACCTGGGATTGAAGGCGGGCATGACGATTGCCGCCACCTACCCGGCGGCGGTGATCGGCATGGCGCTGCTGCGGCTGATGGGGGGTTCGCTGCTGGAAGAGAACATCGCGCGAACCGTGGGTTCGATCGGCGAATCGGTGGCCGCGGGCGCCGTCTTCACCATCCCGGCGTTCGTGCTCTCGGGCGCGTGGAAATCCTTCGATACCAGGGAGGCCTACTGGAAATCGAGCCTGCTGATGGTGGTGGGCGGCATCCTCGGAATCCTGTTCGTGACCCTGCTGCGCCGCGTGATGGTGGAAGATCCGGACCTGCCGTTTCCCGAATCGGTGGCCGCCTCGGAGATCCACAAAGCCGGCCAACAGGGCAGCAAGGCCGCGGCGCTGCTGTTCCAGGCTATGGGGTTCGGCGCGGTCCTCTATTTTCTGGGGGCCATGAAGCTCTACGACCAGAGTCGCGATTTCATGGTCCGGATCGGCACCCTGGGCCTCACCAAAGTGAAACTCGGCGCCGCCGCGGACGCACCGGCGGTGAGCGCGGGCGGCATCAGCATGGTCTCGGCTCCGGCCGTGAGCCCGGCGTACCTGGGCGTGGGATACATCATCGGCCCGAAACTCGCCGCGCTCAATTTTTCCGGCGGCGTGGTGGCGTGGGGCCTGATGGTTCCGCTGCTGATCTATTTCCTCGGCCCGCAATTGCAGACCATGCTGCCGCCGGGGGCGACCGAAGAAGCCTGGGGCGGATTGAGCACGGCGGTGTGGAAGTTCATCGTGCGGCCCATCGCCGTGGGCGGCATGTTCGTAGGCGCATGTTATACGTTGTTTCGCATGCGCGCCAGCCTGGCCATCGGCATGAAGAAGGCCATTTCCGACCTCAAGAAATCGGGTTCGCAGGCCGAATCCACGCTGCGCACCCAGCGCGATCTCAACGCCAAGGTAGTATTCGCGGGATTGGGCGTGACGTTCCTGTGCATGATCGCGCTGTACTTCTATTTCGCCGGCACGCTCTCCGGGGCCATTGTGGCGGCGGTAGTGATGATCATCCTGGGATTCTTCTTCGCCGCCGTGTCGGGCAACCTGGTGGGAATGATCGGCTCGTCCAACAACCCGGTATCGGGGCTGACGCTATCGACCCTGATCGTAGCCGCGTTGCTGATGGTTTCCATCGGCGTGTCGGGCATGTCGGGCGTGGCCGCCGTGCTGGGGGTGGCGGCGGTGGTCTGCGTCTCCTCCGCGGTGGCGGGCGAAATGCTCCAGGACCTGAAGGTGGGCCACATCCTCGGCGGCACGCCCAGGTACATGCAGATCGGCGACATTCTGGGGGTTCTGGTGGCCAGCGCGGTGCTCTATTTCCCGCTGCTCTGGCTGCACCTGGCCAACATCAAGGGCGGCGGCGTCGGTTTCGGCGACCCCAAGTTGTCGGCGCCGCAAGCGGGCCTGATGGCCGCGCTGGCGCAAGGCATCGTGGGCGGCAACATGCCTTGGCCCCTGGTGGTGGTCGGCATCTTCATGGGCTTTGCCCTGATCATGTTGCAGGTGCGCAGCCCCATGCTGTTCGCGGTGGGGATGTACCTGCCACTCGAAACTACGTTCGCCATCTTCATCGGAGGCGTAGTCCGCTGGGCCACCGACAAGCTCCGCGACCGCCGCGGCTTCAACGACGCTCAGAAGGCGCGCGTGGAGAACGCCGGTGTGCTGACGGCCTCGGGCCTGATCGCCGGGGAAGCGCTCACCGGCCTGCTCATTGCATTATTCGTCCTGAGGGACATCAAGCTGTACCAGTTTTTCGAGAAGCAACCGCCGCCCGTGCTGCTGGGCTTCGCGGTACTGGCGCTGCTGGCGATCTACATGATCCAGGTACCGCTCAGGAACGCGGGCAGCCCGGACGAGCCGGCGCCGCCGACGGCGATCATGTAGCCATGCGCCCCGCCGACACATCGCCGGAAGCGTGGCAAGTCCTGATCGACCTTCTGCGCAAAATGCCGCCCGAGGAGAAACTGCGGCGCACGCTGGAACACTCGGAAATGATTCGCCTCGCCGGCGAATCGGGTCTTCGCCAGGCCTATCCGCAGGCGAGTGAGCGTGAGATTTTCCTGCGGAGCGCCCGGCGCCGCCTGGGCGCCAAACTGTTTTGCAGAGTCTATGGCGACGAGCTCCCCGACGATGGATCCGCTCACCGAATCTCTTAGCCTGATCAAGGCCGCGCTCGAACGGCTCGGGATCCGTTACGTGGTTGGCGGCTCCGTCGCTTCGTCCACGCGCGGCATCTGGCGGTCCACCCTGGATGTAGACCTGGTTGCGGCAATCAAGGCGGCGCAGGCGGACACTCTGGCCGAGGCGCTTGGCCCGGAGTGGTATGCCGATTCCGAAATGATTCGGCGGGCCATTCGGGAGGGCCGCTCCTTTAATGTGATTCACATCCGTTCCGCGCAGAAAGTCGACGTCTTTCCGGCGACGGAAGAATTCCATGAAGCACAGTTGGAACGGGCCACGGTTATTCCGCTGGGCACTCGAGGAATCCCGTGTCCGGTGGCCACCGCAGAAGACATTCTGCTAGCGAAGTTGCAGTGGTACCGCACGGGCGGCGAGGTTTCCGAGCGGCAGTGGAGCGACATCGCAGGGATCCTCGCCGTGGCCCCCGACCTCGACGCGACTTACCTGCGCACATGGGCCGCGCGACTGGGGGTCGAGGACCTGCTGGACAAAGCCGTGGCGGAGTCGAAGCGCGATTAGCCTTTGTAAACCTTCCAGAACACGTCGCGGAATTTGACCATCTCGGCGTCGGTGCCGATGGTCACGCGCAGCAGGTTGTCGAGCGGCGGGAAGGGGCGGCCGGGGACGACTCCCAGGAGCGGCATGGCGCCGGCGAACTCGCGCGCGTTGCGGCCCACGTCGATCATGATGAAGTTGCCGTGCGGCTCGATGAAGCCCAGCTTGCGCTCGCGGAGCCAGTCGCACAACTCCCGCCGCGTCTTGGCGAGCGAGGCGCGCCGCTGAGGCAGAATGTTCTGGCGATCGGCCAGCGCGGCCAGCACGGCACGCGCGCTCACAATCGAGATGACGCCCATGCGCAAGGGCGTCATGCGCCGGATCAGGTCCGGTCTGGCGGCACCGAAGCCCACGCGCAGGCCGGCCATTCCGTACATCTTGGAGAAGGTCCGCGTCACAATCACGTCCTTGCCCTGGCGCACGTAGGGCAGCGCGCTCACCAAGTCGGGGCTCTCGCCGAAGTGGATGTAGGCTTCGTCCACCAGCAGGATGGTGTCGGCGGGCAGGTTGCCCACCAGCCATTCGAGGTCCTTGCGCGTGGTGATGGCGGAGGTGGGGTTGTTGGGGTTGCAGAGGTAGATCAGGCCGCCATGCGCTTTGCCGGCCTCTTCCGCCAGCGCGTGAACGTCGGCGCTGTAATCGGGCAGCAGCCTGGTGAGGACCACCGGCCGGCCGAGACCGCGCGCCACTTCCAGGGGGCCTTCAAAGGTCGCGTTCATGGTGATCAGCGGGCGGGTTGGGGAAGTGAACGCGTCGACGGCAAAATGAAGCACTTCGCTGGAGCCGGCGCCGACAATGGTCTGGCCCGGCTCAAGATCTTCGCTCTTCGCCACCGCGGCGTAGATATCGCCGAATTCCTGGAAGTGATACCGCCCGGATGTGGGCAGCGTTTCCCGCATGGCGGCCAGCGACGCCGGCGGCGGACCGGCGGGATTCTCGTTGGCATTCAGCCACACCACGCCCTGGGGAAGATCGCGGGCCCCGACGGCTTCGCGCTGCGCGTAGGCCATCTCCGGCAACATGCGAACGGCCGCGGCTCCAAGACCGATATGCGCGGCAAAAGCCCTTCTGGTGAGCATGGGGACCTCCTGAGTTGGTGACAGTTATCATACGCTATCCTAACAGCCGTGGATTCCTTACTCTCTTATGCCCGCGCGCGGCAATCGGAAATGGCGGCGCTGATTCGCCAATTCGTGGAGTGCGAGTCTCCCAGCGACGACCCCTCGGCGGTCAACCAGTTTGTCGATCTGGTCTCCGATGCGGTGACGCCGTTCGGCAAAGTGAAGACGTTCCCAGGCGGCGGGTTTGGCAGGCACCTGGTGTGCGAGGTGGAGTTGCCGGGCCGGAAGAAGAGCGGGCGGGTGATGGCCCTCGGCCATACGGATACGGTGTGGCCCATCGGCACGCTGCGGAGCATGCCGTTCCGGCAGGCCGATGGCCGGCTGTGGGGGCCGGGCGTGCTGGATATGAAATCCGGCATCGCGTTTTTCATTTTCGCGGTGCGCGCCTTGCGCGAGATGGAAATCCCGGTTGGCTCCAAGGTGCTGCTGCAATTGAATTCCGATGAAGAAGTGGGAAGCCAATCCTCGCGCGCGCTCACCGAGAAGAACGCCGCGCGCAGCCAGACGGTGCTGGTTCTGGAGCCGGGGACGGGGATGGAGGGCAAGCTCAAGACCGCGCGCAAGGGCGTGGGCGTTTTCACCGTTCGAGTGCGCGGAAAGGCCTCGCACGCGGGCGTGGACTTTCAGGCGGGCGCCAGCGCGGTGGTGGAACTGGCGCGGCAGATCGAGCGCATCGCCGGGTTCACCGAAGTGGCGCGCGGCATCACCGTCAATCCGGGGGTGATTGCGGGGGGCACGCGCTCCAATGTGGTGGCTGCCGAAGCCCGAGCGGAGATCGATATCCGGGTCCGGCGTCTGAAGGATGCGGCGGGTCTGGAAAAGAGATTCCGCACGTTGAAGGCGCATGACCCGCGGTGCACCATCGAAGTCAGCGGCGGTTTGAACCGGCCGCCGATGGAGCGCTCCGCCGGGATTGCGCGGCTGTGCCGCATGGCGCAGAAACTGGCGCGCGAGTTGGGCGTCGAGCTTGAGGAATCGCAGACGGGCGGCGGCTCGGACGGCAATTTCACGGCGGCGCTGGGAGTGCCCACCCTCGATGGCCTAGGCGGCGTGGGAGAAGGCGGGCACGCGGCCCATGAGAGCATTCTCATCGACCGTATGGCAGACCGCACGGCGCTGATCGCTAAGCTGCTGGCGGCATTGTGAGACTCACGCCAGCGTGAGGCTGGCTTGCGCGGCAACGTCGAGCGACGCGAAATCGCCGCGCGCCAGCTTGGGAAAGGCGGCGGCGGCGATCATGGCGGCGTTGTCGGTGGAAAGGCCGACGGAAGGGAAATAAACCGGGTAGGGCAGGGCGGCCGCCTGGGCTGCGGCGCGCAGGCCCGAGTTGCAGGCCACACCGCCGGAGACGATGAGCGAGCGCGCCGCGATGCTTTCGGCGGCGGCGGCGGCGCGCGTCAGCAACTCCGCGATCACCGCGCGCTGGAAGGAGGCCAGCAGATCCAGCGTGCGCTGCGGGGTGGCGGCCAGCCATTGCTCGGGAGTGGGGCGCGGATTTTCGCGCAGCAGGGCGCGGCGGGCGGCGATTTCGGCTTGCATGTCGTGCGATTCCACCCAGCGCAGGACCGCAGTCTTGAGGCCGCTGAAGCTGAAATCGAGCGCGTTGCCTTTCATTTTGGCGAAGGTGAAGCGCACGGCCGCGGGGTCGCCTAGCGGCGAAAGCTGGTCGACGACCGGGCCGCCGGGGTAGCTGTAGCCCAGGAGCTTGGCCACTTTGTCGAAAGCCTCGCCCGCAGCGTCGTCGCGCGTCTTGCCTAGCAGGCGGTACTCAAATCCCTCGCGGACTTCGAACAGGTGGGTGTGCCCGCCGCTCACCACCAGCGCCACGGCGGGGAATTCGACGAGCGTTCCGGCGCGCCTGGCTTCCAGGACGACCGCATGAATGTGGCCCTCGATGTGGTTGACGGCGATGAGCGGCACGCCGCTGGCGAAGCTCAACGATTTGGCGTAAGTGAGGCCCACCAGCAGCGAGCCCACCAGGCCCGGTCCCACGGTGGCGGCGATGGCGGCGAGGTCTTCGAGCCTGGTGCCAGAGCGTTCGAGAGCTTCGCGCACCACCGGCACGATGGCGCGCAGGTGCTCGCGCGAGGCCAGCTCCGGGACCACGCCGCCGTACTTGCCGTGGGTGGACATCTGCGAAGCTACAACGGAAGAAAGGACGGTTTCGGCGTCTTCCACCACGGCCGCCGCGGTTTCGTCGCAGGAGGATTCGATGCCGAGGATGCGCACGATTCTAGGTTAGCGCGTGTGTACCGGAACCCGTCGGCCCGGCGGTCACCAAATGTTTCCAGGGGGTACGGATTGGGCTTCTAGTTTTAGAAGCCACAACGCCTAGTAGCCGAGTGGGAGCAATGTTTTTCGTTGATTAGGAATAATGCTTTTAATTGCACTCCGGCCCCGAGTGTGCTAATGTTAACTTTCATGGTTCCCGGCGGCCCGTGGAACGGTGAGGCCCGATTCCGACAAGCCGCCGGTTAGAAATCCTCGGGTAAAACCTTGAGGAAGCGACGATCTTGGAAGCGCTGAGTATATGGCGCTGAGAGGTGCGAGGGCAGTCAGCCTATCTAGTGCCGACGCTGTCGTGCTTTTATAGTACCACAGCGTTTCCATGTTTGTGAAGAGGTTTTTTTGACCATGGAAGACGCGAAGTCTCATTTTGACTGGGTATTACGAACCGCCGAAACTCAGCGCGAAGAACTGGCCAGGAAAATCGCCGAGTTTCAGCGCGAACTTCGAGAGCTTGATTCGACGATAGTCGGACTCTGGAGGCTCTCTGGACAATCCCCCCCTCTCCAGGCAGGCCGCAGCATTCAGCGCACTCTGCCAGACTCCCAAAGATTCGCCTCCGTCAGCGTTCGATGGGGCATCCTCCTCCTTTTGTACGAGGCTGAAGAACCGATGTCAGCGCCGGATATCGCGGCGGCGCTCCAGGCTGGCGGTATTAGATCCAATGCCAAGGACTTCAATAACAACGTGAGCAGTGTTCTCAGCACCATGAAGGGCGAGCGGTCTGAGGTGGACGTAGCGGACGGAAAGTGGCAGATCACAGAGACTGGTCGCAGCGCCACCGAGTACATCAAGGCCACGAAGCTGAAGAAGCTTTATCCCAGGAAAAGTGCGGCAGGTGTGCCAACACCCGCCGCGCCCCAGCCGAAAGGAGGTGAAGCCTTATAGAACCGCCTTGACGCTTGAACCCTAAAACACATGGTTGGGGTCCGGGCTTGCGACCGGCCCCAACTCCAGCAACCGAGCGGTAGTGGCGGAACAGCAGACGCAGTGGATTTGGGTTCCACGGGGCGAGCCTCCAAGCATAGCCCGTGCAGGTGCAAATCCTGTCTACCGCACCATGGCGCTCAGCAGTATAGTGTATCGCATCTGTCAAGCCCCATGGGAAGTCAACCCGATCCGTGGTCGAACCCAAGCGGCCACACGAGAAAGGAGATGGGGTTTCATGACTCCAATCATTCTTCATCAGCCGGGGCGCCCACCGACAGCGGCGCCGCAGCCTACTCCTCAGACTGTGTATCTATCGTTCTCTGCGGAGATCAACGTCAACACGACCGAAACGCTGATAGCGGCTGTTTCGAACATCGTCAACCAGGGAGTCCGCGACGTGCACCTTCTCATGTCCAGTCCAGGGGGCATGGTGATGTGCGGGTTAAATCTGTACAATACCCTCCGGGGACTTCCGATCCACCTCACTACGCATAACGTTGGGAACATGGACTCCATTGGGAACACGGTATTCCTGGCCGGCGAGACCAGGTATGCCTGCCCCCATTCCACGTTCATGTTCCATGGCGTAGCGTTCCCGGCCCTGGCCGGTCAGCAGTTCGACGAGAAAACCCTACTCGAACGACTGGGTAGTATCAAGGCCGACCAAAAGCGCATTGGCTCCATTATCAAAGAACGTACACGCCTCGACGAATCGGCTATTGCTGGTTTGTTCTTGGAAGCGCAGACCAAAGATGCGGGCTTTGCCCTCACCTCCGGTATCATCCATGAGATCCGCGAGGTTCAGATTCCGGCGGGCTGTCCCGTAGTCCCGTTGGTATTCCAACGGTAAGCCCGTATTCTCCATGTGTTCCATATCGGCGTACCCGGTATTAGACTTTAGCAGAAGTTGAGACGGTTCGTGGCGCTGTCTTCGGCCAGCGTCACGAACCCATCTTTGGTTAAAGGCCGGCGCCAGTTGGCTCCTTCAGCATCAAGCGCTCCCCTGATGTGCCCTTCAGAGCAACGACACCGGCCGCCGAACAGCGGCCCGCCATCAGGGTGAAGGCCTGCTTGCGGCCTAACCACGCCCCCAAATCGAACATATCTTCGGTCTGGTTCTCTTCCATAAATGAAAAACCGCTACGCCGTAGCGGTCTCCGTATGCAGAATCAATGGGTTAGCGGGGGATTTCCGCTACACCGTAGCGGTTTTCACAACACTCTGACCAGGTGATCGAAGGGCGCGGACGCCGCCCGGCCGCCGTTGGTGGCGCTGAACTCCAGCAGGCCCGCCGCGATCCGCGAACAGCGCAGAACCGCGAGGTGCAAGTCTAGAAGATCGGGTCGCGCCGGATGTCCCGGCTCAAGCGTCGGAATGGAATTCGAGACGCTGTTGAGAATGACGGTCAGTTCATTATTCAGGCCGTGCGCCGCAGCCGCCGCAATGGCGCAAACCCGATCGGTTTTCAATAGGCGTTCCACACCCCAGAGTAGCTGGCCGGGGTTAACTTTCCGGGCCGCCGGGAGGGGCCGAGGCTTTGGAATCAGGGAGATGGCGGCGGCAAAATAGTTGTGATCGGGGTCGAGCGGAAGGTGTAAGTGCCGGAGGCCACTTCGTAGGTGGCGCCGCCGGGTTCGATGCGCAGGAACTTCACCCCGCGGGCGGTGCTGGCGGGGCGGCCGGATTCGGTCACCGTGGCGGGGTCTTGCGCGGGCAGCGTCACCAGGGCGGTGGTGTTGGGCGGGATCGTCACTTCGAGCGTGAAGTGGCCGGCGTCGCGGCTCCATGAAGTCGCAATGGTCCCGTACATGGATTTGTGCGACGCCTTCACGAAGGTCAGGTCGCCGGCCGGGATCGGGTGGATCACCGCGCGCTGGAAACCGGGCCGCGTGGAATAGGAACGGATGCCGGCCAGGTACTCGTACATCCAGACGGCCAGGTCGCCGATCTGCATCACGTGGTTGCCGGAATTCATGGCGGGGTCGGCGGTGTCGCCGTTCCATAGCTCCCAGATTGTCGTGGCGCCTTTCTCGGCCATGTAGCCCCAACCGGGATAGGTCTTCTGGATGGCGATCCGGTAGGCGAGATCGGCGCGGCCGTTGTCGGTGAGCGTGCGCATCAGCCATTGCGCGCCCACCAGGCCGGTGCCGACATGGCCGTTGCTGGTTTGCTCGATGTTGCGGGTGAGGGTTTCGAACACCGCCGCGCGGCTATCCGGCGGCACCATGCCGAAGTAGAGCGGCAGGATGCTGGAGGTCTGCGTGCCGTTGTCGTAGATGCTGCCGGCGGGCTTGAAAAAGCGCTTCTGAAAGGCGGCGTTCACCTGATCGGCGCGCGCGTCGAAATCGGCGGCATCGGCCGGTTTGTCCAGCAGGCGCGCGTAACGGGCCATGGTGCGCAGCAGTTGGTAGTAGTACGACGATCCCAGCAGCGTGTGGTCGGTGATGCGGGCGGGGTCCAGCGAATGGATCAGCTTGGGGTCCTCCGGCGGGACGCACCAATCGCCGTATTGATCTTTGGGCATCAGGCTGTCCTGGAGGAAGGTGGCCTCGTGGTCGATCCACTTCTTCATGGCCGGGTAGTTGCGTTCCATGGCGCGCTTGTCGCCGTACTCGTCGTACAACATGCCGTGAACGAAGATGAAAGTGCCGGGCCAGGTCAGGTCGTCATAATAATTCGGCCAGTAGTTGGGCGAGACAACGGGGATGCTGCCGTCGGGCTTTTGCGAGTCGGCGAGGTCGGTCATCCACTTTGTGTAAAAGGCGGCCACGTCGAACATGTAGGCCTCGCTGCGGCTCACCTGGGAGCGGTCGCCGAGCCAGCCCTGGCGCTCGTCGCGCTGCGGGCAATCGGTGGGGATGCTGCGATAATTGCCGCGGATGCCCCAGAACATGTTGTGGTGGATCTGGTTTAGCAGGGCGTTGGAGCTGGTGAAGTCGGCCGACTTTTCCATGTCGTCATGGACCACGCGGCCTTCGAGCGCTGAGGCAGTCGGTTCGCCGGGGAAGCCGGTCATTTCGACGTAGCGGAAGCCGTGGTAGGTGAAGCGCGGCTCCCAGACTTCCGTGCCTTCGCCCTTGAGCGTGTAGAGATCGGTGGCGCGCGCGGTGCGCAGGTTGGCGGTGTAGAGCGAGCCGTCGGGGTTGAGCGTTTCGGCGTGCCGCAGGGTGACTTGCACGCCCTTGGGGCCGGATACTCGCAAACGGCACCAGCCCACCATGTTCTGGCCCATATCGAAGATGTAGACGCCCGGTTTGAGCATCTTGACGCTGACGGGCTGGAGGGTTTCGGTGACGCGCAGCGGCTCGGCCATCTGCGCGGAGAGCACGCCCGCGGGCGCCGTGACGATGTGCGCCGGTTCCCACTGGGAATCGTCGAAGCCCGCGCGGCTCCAGTCGGGCAGCTCCATGCGCGCATCGTACTCTTCGCCGTCGTACTCGTTGTTGGCGCGGATGGGGCCGGCGGTGGAGAGCTTCCAGGCTTCGTCGGAGACCACGCTGGCGCGGCTGCCGTCCTGGTACTCGATATCCAGGCGAAGGATGGCCTTGGGGTCGCCGAAATTGCGGGTGTTGGCCTGGAGGCGCGGGGCGTGATAGCGGCCGTTGCCAAGCATCAGGCCGATGGCGTTGCGGCCGGCGGCAAGCTGTTTGGTGACGTCGAAGGTGACGTAGAGAACGTGCTTGTCGTAATCGGTAAGACCGGGCGAAAGGACGTGGTCGCCCACTTTGGCGCCGTTCAGATACAACTCGGACAGGCCCAGACCGGAGTAGTAGACGGTGGCACGGCGGACCTTTTTCTCCACCTGGAATTCCTTGCGGAGCAGGCGCGCGGCCAGGCGGTGGTCGGTGGTAGTGACGGGTTCGTCGCGGCCGATCCATTGGGCTTGCCAGTCTTGGGGATGGAGAAGGCCCATGGACCACTCGGCGGGCGCGCTCCAACCGCTCGAGTGGCCGTTCTGATCCCAGACTTGCACTTTCCAGAAGGCGGCGGCGCCGGAAGTGAGAGGCTTGCCACGATAGACCACGTGGGCGGATTGGTCGGATGCCACCTTGCCGGTGTCCCAGAGGTCGCCGGTGTTGGCGCGGAGGGCGCGTTCGGTGGAGGCGACGTTAACGCGGTAGGCGGTCTGGCGCAGACCGCGCGCTTTGGGATCGGTGGCCGTCAGGACCCAGCTTAACCGCGGGTCGGTGACGTCGATGCCTTGAGGGTTGGCGCGATACTCCGAGCGCAGTTGTTGCGGACGGATGGCAGCGGCGCCAAACAAGGTTGGCGCAAGCAGGATCAAAACCAGAGTGTGCTTCATGGGCAGCCTCACCGTTTAGAAACGTAACACAATCAGACGCACGACATCCGCAAGCCAATCCGTTTGCGCAGAAAATGGGTGCGGCGTTCCGGCGGCAGGGCCAGCAGCCGTTGGATCTGGTCGCGCAGCGCCAGCTCACTCTCATTCTTGAGAGCTGCCAGGGCGGCTTTTCTGGTGGCGCGCGGTTTCGTCTTCTTCAATGGTCTTCTCCAGCAGCGGCAGCACGGCTAGGTCGCGGGCGCGTCCGGCCGCCTTCTTGCTTCTGATGATATCAGCCAGGCTGGCGACGTAGAGGCGGGCATCTTCAAACCGCACTGGCGTGGCGCGCTTGCGCAGACCTTCGAAGGAGGGAATGCCGTCGATCACGGTCATGAAATCGAGCTGCAGGCCATCGGCATCGCGCGCGATGCGAAACAAGCCACTCACCGGGTAGTACGGCCGCAGAATGACGGCGCCGAGGTCGGAAGCAATGGCCTTCAGCTTTTTCAAGTTGGCGGGAGTTTTTCGGAAAAGAAAATCGACGTCCACGGTGGTGACGGGCGCGCCCTGCAAGGCGGCGGCCGCATTGCCGATGAGGACAGCTTCCAGGCCATGCTGCTCGAGCAGTTGGGCGATGCGGGCCAGTAAGGGAGAGGCATCCATGGTCAAGGCCTTCCTGCCCACGGTATCACGACGATGGGACGGGAGCCAGCACACGCTCGGCCATGGCGAATTTGAGCGCGTCGATGCCTTGGCCGGTGACGCTCGAGATCTCGAAACAGAGAAGGCCGCGCTCCGCCGCCAGCTTGCGCAAGCGCGCCACGCGGCCGGGATCCTGCGCGGCGTCCATCTTGGTGGCTACCAGGATCATGGGTTTCTTCGCCAGGTCGTCGCTGAAACTGGCCAACTCTTGCATGACGGTTTCGAAGTCGTGCACGGGGTCGCGGCCGCTCGAATCCGAAACGTCCACCAGGTGCGCCAGCAGGCGCGTGCGCTCGATATGGCGCAGGAACTGGATGCCCAGGCCGTGGCCAAGGTGCGCGCCTTCTATAAGCCCGGGGATATCGGCCACCACGAAGCTGCGGAAGTCGTCGAACTGCACCACCCCCAGGTTCGGTTCGAGGGTGGTGAATGGGTAGTCGGCAATCTTCGGCCGCGCGGCCGAGATGCGAGAAATGAGCGTGGACTTGCCGGCGTTGGGGAAGCCCACCAGGCCCACGTCGGCCAGAAGCTTCAGCTCGAGGCGCAGGCGTTTCTCTTCGCCGGGGCGGCCGGGCTCGTGCTCGGTGGGCGCCTGGTGGGTAGAAGTGGCGAAGCGCGCGTTGCCCTTGCCGCCTTTGCCGCCGCGCGCCACGGTGAAGCGTTCGCCGGGCTGGGTGAAATCGTAGAGGCGCTCGCCGGTGGATTCGTCGTAGACTACGGTGCCCACGGGCACCTGGACGTCGAGCGAGCGGCCCTCGGCGCCGGTCCGTTGGCTGCCCTCGCCGTGACGGCCGCGCTCGGCCTTGTGCTCGGGATTGAAACGGAACTGGAGCAAGGTGTTCTGGTGCTCGGTCGAGACCAGGACTACGTCGCCGCCGCGGCCGCCATCGCCGCCGCTCGGCCCGCCGCGCGGGACGTACTTTTCCCGGCGGAAGGCCAGGCAGCCGTTGCCGCCATCGCCCGCCTTCACCAGAATTCGCGCTTCGTCGATGAACATAGAAAAGCCGCCGGCTCCCTTCGAAACCGGCGGCCTCGTGAGAAGAGTTTCCGGGGCTACTCGACGGCGGTGATGCTGACGAACTTGCCCATCTGCCCGCGGTCCTTGAACTCGACCACGCCCGTCACCTTGGCGAACAGCGTATCGTCCTTGCCCCAGCCGACATTGAGGCCGGGCTTGATTTTGGTGCCGCGCTGCCGCACGATGATGGAGCCGCCGGGAACCAGTTGGCCGCCGAAGACCTTCACGCCGAGGCGCTGCGCCTGCGAATCGCGCCCGTTCCTGGAACTGCCTAAACCTTTTTTATGCGCCATGCGTCACCTCCGCCACAATCTCGCCGACCTTCACTTCGGTGAAGGACTGGCGGTGCCCGATGGTTCTCTTGTACTGTTTCTTGCGCTTGAACTTGAACACCAGAACCTTGTCGCCCCGGCCATTGCCGACGATGGTGGCCTTCAGGGCGCCGCCGGGGACCAGTTCACCGCTATCCTGGAAAGCGGCCTTGACGGGCAGCTCGATTTCGGAGCCGACGTCGCCGGCCAGTTTTTCCACGCGGATGACGTCACCCGGAGCAACCCGGTACTGTTTTCCGCCGGTTTCAATAATTGCGTGCATGCAAACCTCTGTTTGGGAGCCGGTACACACGGAGTGCGTCGGAGCCACTGGAGTAAGTATCGATTGTACTACAGATTAGCGGAGGGTTTCAAACGGCGTTAGGCTGAGAGAAGACCCATGGCTGGAATTGCAATCGCGGCCCTGTTCGCGGCAGCTTTGCCTAATGCGGTGGTGCTTTCGCCGGTAGTCAACATGTATTCGAAGCCGAGCGAAGACGCCGACGTGGTTTCGCAAGCCATCTACGGCTCGAATGTGGGGCTGGTGGAGCGGCAGGAGGGTTGGGCGCGCATACGCACGGCAGACGATTACACCGGCTGGACGCCGCTCCGGGCGCTGCTGCCGGGAAAGGCCTATGCTGCCGGCGGGCGCGTGGCCGAGGTCGAAAGCCTGTTCGCGCACATCTATCGCGAACGAAGCGTAACGGCCCACGCGCCGCTCCTCACCGTGCCGTTCGAAAGCCGGCTCGAAGTGGCGGCCGAGCCGCCCGGCCAGGCGCGCTGGCTCCAGGTCCGGCTGCCCGACGACCGCTCGGGCTGGGTGCAGGCCGGCGACGTCGCTTTTGACGCGAAGCCGCTCGGCATCCCCGAGATGATCGAGTTCAGCAAACGCTTTCTGGGACTGCCGTACACGTGGGGCGGAACTTCGAGCTTCGGCTACGATTGCTCGGGGTTCACGCAGATGCTGGTCCGCCGCCGCGGCGTGCTGATGCCGCGCGACGCCCAGCCGCAGGCCGACTGGAACGGTGCGACGCCGGTCGAGCGCAACGATCTGAAGCCCGGCGACTTGCTGTTTTTCGGCGACTCGGCGAAGAAGATCACCCACTCCGGCGTATATTTGGGCGACGGCAAGTTCATCAGCGCCACCACCTGGCAGACCCCCATGGTGCGGATCGACGACCTGAACGACGCCCACTGGTCGCGGCTGCTGGTGGCCGTGCGGAGAGTGAAATGAACCGCAGAAACTTCCTGAAGACGGCGGCCGTGGCGCCGGCGCTGGGCCCACAGGGCACCCCGCCGCCGGGCCCGAGCCTGGAAACCAAAATCGTACGCCTGAACTTGCAGCACACCTGGACCACCACCATGTCCTCGAGCCAGTACCGCGACACGCTGCACGTGGCTTACGCGCGCGACGGCATCACGGGCCACGGCGAAGGCGCTCCCATCGTGCGCTACCACGAGGATGCGGAAGGCGCGCGCAAGGCGGTGGAATCCGTGCGCGCCCTGCTCGTTTCCGCCAACCCCATGCAGTTTGCCAAGGTGATGGCCGAGGTTTTCCGGCGCGTGCCGGGCGCATGGGCGGGCAAGGCGGCCATCGATATCGCGCTCATGGACTGGGTCGGACAGAAGCTCGGCATCCCGCTCTACACCTATTTCGGACTCGATCCCAAGGACGCGCCGCTGACCACGTTTTCGATCGGCATCGACACGCCCGAAATCACCAAACAGAAAACCCGCGAAGCCGCCGATTTCCCCATCCTGAAAGTGAAGGTGGGCCTGGCCACCGACGAGCCGACGATCGAAGCCGTGCGCAGCGTGACCAAGAAGCCGCTGCGCGTGGATGCCAATGAGGGCTGGAAGAACAAGGAAGAGGCGGTCCGCAAGATCAACTGGCTGGAGAAGATGGGCGTCGAGTTCATCGAGCAGCCGCTGCCCGCGGAGATGATCGAAGAGACGCGCTGGGTCCGCAGCCGCGTGCACATGCCGATCATCGCCGACGAAGCCTGCCAGCGGGCCTCCGACATTCCCAAGTTGAAGGACGCGTTCGACGGCGTGAACGTGAAACTGGATAAGAGCGGCGGCATGTTGGAGGCCGAGCGCATGATCCAGATCGCCAAGGAGCTGGGGATGAAAACGATGCTGGGCTGCATGGTGTCGAGCTCCGTCTCAGTGACTGCCGCGGCGCACCTTTCGCCGCTGGTGGATTACGCCGATCTGGACGGCAACCTGCTCATCTCCAACGACCCGTTCCACGGCGTGCTGGTGGAGAAAGGGAAGCTGGTGCTGCCGAAGGGGGCGGGGCTGGGGCTGACGAGGGCGTGAAGTGGACATTTCAGATGACCATGAGCTATCCTGAAGTCGATGCAGCAAATCAATGCTTCGAAATTCAAGGAACAGTGCCTGAGCTTGCTGGATGACCTCAGCGCGGAGGGCATCGTAATCACGAAACGCGGCAAGCCCGTGGCCAAGGTGATTCCGATAGGCTCCGGCTGTGCTGCCCTGATTGGAAGCATGAAGGGGAAGCTGAACACCAAGGGCAATCTGCTGTCCACCGGCATGCGGTGGGATGCGGAATACTCGCGCCCCAATGCTAAATCTTGATACCCACATTCTGATCCATGCCCTGACGGGGCAACTCACGATTAAGGAACGCGAGGTGCTCGCAAACGATCAGTGGGGCATCTCGGCCATCGTGATTTGGGAACTGGCCAAACTGGCGCAGTTGGGACGGATCGATCTGGACATAGACTCTGCGGATTTTGCGCGAGCGCTTTCCAGCATCCATATCTGGCCGTTGGACCTGGCGGTGTGCAGGCAAATCCGCACCCTGGATTTTCGGAGCGATCCCGCCGACGAGATCATCGCCGCCACCAGTTTGGTACATAGCGCACCGCTGGTGACGCGCGACCGGCGGCTGCGCCGGTCGCGATTGGTCCAACTGGCCTGATTCCGAAGCCGGGCGGCGGATTATACTGACAGTTTCATGAGTCATTATCTGGCCTTCGATCTGGGCGCCGAGAGCGGCCGTGCTCTCCTGGGCAGCCTTTCCGGCGGCAAACTGGCGGTCGAGGAACTGCACCGCTTCCCGAATACGCCGGTGCGCGTGCTGGGCGCGCTGTACTGGGACACGCTACGGCTGTGGCACGAGATCCAGCATGGCATCGGGGTGGCGGCGCGGGAGCGCAAGCTGTCGCTAGACGGCATCGGCATCGACACCTGGGGCGTGGATTACGCTCTGCTGGGCGCGGACGGCATGCTGATCGACAATCCCCGCCACTACCGCGATGCGCGCACCAACGGCATGATGGAGAAACTGTTTGAAACCGTGCCGCGCGACCAGGTTTTCGGCTATACCGGCATCCAGTTCATGCAGCTCAATACGCTGTACCAGTGGTACGCGCAGAAACTGGCGGGCTCGCCGGCGTTGGGGGCCGCGCGCCGGCTGCTCAACATGCCCGACCTGTTCAACTACTGGCTTACCGGCATGGCCAAATCGGAAACCACGATCGCCAGCACCACACAGTTCTTCGACCCGCGCACGATGAACTGGTCCATGGAAATGCTGAAACGCCTGGGGCTGCCAGGAGAAATCCTGGGCGAGATTGTTCCGCCGGGGACGCTGCTGGGCAAGATGCTGGAACCGCCCTACGCGCCGGTTTACGCCACCGCGGGCCACGATACGGCGGCGGCCGTGGCGGCGGTCCCGGCGGAAGGCGGCGACAATTGGTGCTACGTCAGCTCGGGGACGTGGTCGTTGATGGGGCTGGAGCTGGATGCGCCGGTCATCAACGCGGAATCGCTAGCGCTGAATTTCACCAACGAAGCGGGGGCGGCGGCCAAGATCCGGCTGCTGAAGAACATTGCCGGCCTCTGGCTGTTGCAGGAGTGCCGGCGCGCGTGGATGGAGGAAGGCGCGGAATCGAGCTATGAGCAGCTCGCCGGGATGGCCGCGGAAGCCAAGCCGTTCGCGGCGACCATCGACCCCGATGCGTTTCTGGAACCGGGCGAGATGCCGCGCAAGATCGCGGACTATTGCCGCCAGACCGGCCAGGCGCCGCCCGAGACCCACGGCGAATTCGCGCGCACCATCCTGGAGAGCCTGGCGGTGCGGTACCGCTACGTGATGGAGAGCCTGGAAACGCTGGGGCAGCGGAAGATCGAGGTGATCCACATTGTGGGAGGCGGCTCGCGCAACGCCCTGCTCAACCAGTTCGTGGCCGACTGCACCGGGCGCCGTGTGGTGGCCGGACCAAGCGAAGCCACGGCCATCGGCAACATCCTGGTGCAGGCCATGGGCGCCGGCGAGCTGGCAAGCCTGGATGAAGTGCGCGCGGTGGTGCGGAGCTCGTTCCCGTTAACCACCGTCGAGCCGCGCCCGAGCGGCGAGTGGGACCGGGCTTACCAGCGGTACCGGAAGCTGGTGGGGTTGGGCTGATCGCCCGCGCCGTCACGCTTAGCCTTTAATGGGCACCGGCGCCATGTCGCGGCTGGTGATCACGCGGTCGATCATGCCGTACTCGACGGCCTGTTCGGGCTCGAGTATGTAATCGCGATCCACGTCCTTGGCGACGCGCTCGATCGTCTGGCCGGTGGCCTCGGCCAGCATGGCGTTCAGAATCTCGCGCATGCGCAGGATTTCGCGGGCGTAAATGTCGATGTCCGCCGCCTGCCCGGCCAGGCCCTGCATGGAGGGCTGGTGAATCATGATGCGGGAATTGGGCAGGCTGAAGCGCTTTCCCTTGGCGCCCTTGGCGAGCAGCACGGCGGCCATGGAAGCCGCCTGGCCCACACAGATGGTGACGATGTCCGGGCGGATGAACGCCATGGTATCCAGGATGGCCAGGCCGGCGGTGATGGAGCCTCCCGGAGAGTTGATGTAGATGGAGATATCCTTCTCCGGATCTTCGGCTTCCAGAAAGAGCAATTGGGCGATGATCAGGTTGGCCACCTGATCGTCAATGGGGGTGCCCAGAAAGATGATGTTCTCCTTCAATAGCCGGGAATAGATATCGTACGCGCGTTCCCCCCTGGAGGTCTGTTCGACCACCATGGGGACAAGGACTGAATGTCCCATGTTGCCTCCGGATCACCTAGATTTAGCGGGCTTCAGGCCCGCTTTGCGGCAGCCACGCGCCTGGCCTTGCGCTTGGTGGTAATCGCTAGAGACTTCTTCTTCAACTCCAGCGCTTTGACCAGATCGGCAATGGTATTCCGCCCTAAATAATCCATAATACGCGAACGGAGGGCAACCCAGCTATCGTGCATCGAGCACGGCATATCGTCGTTGCACTCGGCCAGGCCGCTGGCGCACTGCTGGAAGGGCGCCAGACCATCCAAGGCCTCGACAATGTCGAGCAACCGGACCTCGCCTGGGTCCACACGCAGGGCGAAGCCGCCGGTGGGTCCCTTGCTGGATCGGAGGAGACCTTTGCGAGCAAGCTGCTGCAAGATCTTCGCCAAAAAGTGAGCCGGAATCTGTTCCTGCTCAGCGATATTCTTCACCATGGCGTACTTACCCTCGGGTATCTGCGCCAAGTGGACAAACGCGCGAATCGCGTATTCGGCCGAACGTGAGTAAATCATGCGGACTCCCCCACTGAAATCGGAGTAACGCTACTTAGTTATCTTAAAATGTTCCGACCCCGAGCGCAAGTTGAATCTATTTCAGGTTTTTCTCGAATAGCGCCAGAATGCGCTTATACTCGTCGGCCCAACTGGCTGGTTCCACGAAACCGTGGTTCTCCGCCGGGTAAACCGCCAGTTGCCAGTTTTCCTTGCGCAGCTCGATGAGCTTCTGGACCAGCCGCACGGTGTCCTGGAACTCGACGTTGGTGTCCACCATACCGTGGCAGATCAGCAACGCGCCCTTCAAACCTTGCGCGAAATAGATGGGTGAAGACTTGCAGTAGGCCTCCGGATCGGTTTGCGGAACGTTCAGGATATCGGCGGTGTAGCCGTGATTGTAAAGCGCCTAGTCCGAGACCGGGCGCAGGGCGGCGCCGGCCGCGAACACGTCCGGCTGCGTAAACACGGCCATCAGGGTGATGAATCCGCCGCAGCTGCCGCCGTACAGGCCGATCTTCCGGGGGTCCACCCCGTACTGCGATACCAGGTAGCGGGCGGCATCCACGATGTCGTCCAGGTCCTTGCCGCCCATGTGTTCGTAGACGGCGGTCCGCCAATTTCGACCGTATCCCGCCGAACCCCGGTAACCCACGTCGATCACCATGAAGCCGCGTTCCATCACACATTTAGAGCGCAGTACCGGAATCGGTGCGTTACGCTTGTGCGTTACAATAGCGGCTTCCATGGCGATTTTGGATATCAACGAAATTCGGGCTATTTTGCCCCACCGCTACCCCTTTCTGCTGGTGGACCGCATCGTGGAGCTTGAAGCGGAGCGCATCGTCGGCATCAAGAACGTGACTCACAACGAGCCGTTTTTCACGGGCCATTTTCCCGACTTTCCGGTGATGCCGGGGGTGCTTATCGTGGAAGCCATGGCGCAGACCGCCGGTGTGCTGGTGCTGAAGACCGTCGCGGACCGCGACCGGAAACTGGTCCTGCTGGTGGCCATCGAAAATGCGCGGTTCCGCAGACCAGTGGTGCCGGGCGACACGCTGCGCATGGAGATGAAGGTGCTCAAGCGCAAAGCCAGCGTCGCCAAAATGGCGGGCGTGGCCACCGTCGATGGCCAGGTGGTAGCCGAGGCGGAAGTCATGTGCAAGCTCGCCGACAAGGAAGAAAAACCGCCGGCGGAAGCGTCGTCCTGACAATGCCCATTCATCCGACCGCCATCGTGGATCCGCAGGCGCGGATCGCCGAGAGCGCCGAAATCGGCCCCTATTGTGTTGTGGGCGCGGAAGTCGAGATCGGCCCGCGCACCCGCCTGATGGCCCACGTCTACCTGGAAGGTCCCACCTGGATCGGCGAGGACAACATCTTTTTCCCCTACAGCACCGTCGGGGTAGCCTCGCAGGATCTGAAGTACAAGGGCGAGCGCGCCGAGACCCGCATCGGGGACCGCAACCGCATACGCGAGTTCGTCACCATTCATCGCGGCACCCAGGGCGGCGGCCTCATCACCTCGATCGGCAGCGACAACCTGGTGATGGCCTACACCCACGTGGCCCACGACGTCCACATTGGCGAACGCATCGTGCTGGCCAACGCCGTGACACTGGGCGGCCACGTGACGGTGGGCGATTGGGCCATCATCGGCGCCTCCACCGGCGTGCACCAGTTCTGCCGCGTGGGGCGGCACGCCATCATTGGCGGCTACAGCGTGGTAACCCAGGACGTGCTGCCGTTTTCCAACACCGTGAGCCAGCGCGAAATCAAGGTGTACGGCGCCAACCACGTAGGCCTGGAGCGGCGCGGATTCGAGACCGCCGTGGTGGAGGCGCTCGAAACCGCGTTCCGGCTTCTGACGCGCTCGCAGCTCAATACCTCGCAGGCCATTGAGCGCATACGCGCGGAAGTTCCCGCCACGGCTGAAGTGGACGAGATCATCGAATTCATCCGCTCCTCCGAGCGCGGCGTCATTAAGTGATGCGGTACGGCCTCATTGCCGGAAACGGGCGGTTCCCGCTGCTGGCGCTCGAAAGCGCGCAGCGCCTGGGGCACGATGTGACCGTTATCGCCATCGAAGAGGAAGCCTCTAAGGAAGTGGAATCGCTGGCGCCGCGCTGCCACTGGATCTCGCTGGGGCAGCTTAGCAAGCTGATCGGAATCCTGAAGCAGGAAGGCATAACCGAAGTGGTGATGGCCGGCCAGGTGAAGCATGCCAGCATCTTCTCTTCCATCCGCCCGGACTGGCGCTTGGCCAAGCTGCTGCTTTCGCTGCCATCGAAGAACACCGACGGCCTGATCGGCGGCGTCATCAAAATCCTCGAAGACGAAGGCATCCACCTGCGCGATTCCACGGCCCTGTTGAAACCCCTGCTGGCGAGCAAGGGCGCGATGACGCGGCGCAAGCCGGATAAGGACGAGATGGCCGACGTGGGATGCGGCCGGCGCGTGGCCGATGCCCTGGCGGGTTTAGACGTCGGGCAGAGCGTGGCGGTCTGCGAGCGCGCCTGCGTGGCGGTGGAAGCCATGGAGGGCACCGACGCTATGTTGCGGCGGGCAGCCGCGCTGGTGAACGGCCGGCGGCTATCGCTGGTAAAAGTGGCGCGGCGGCGCGAGCATCTGCTCTTTGACGTCCCGGTGGTGGGGTCCTCCACCATTCCCGTGATGCATGAAACCGGGACTACCGTGCTGGCGGTGGAAGCCGGACGCACCCTGATGCTGGACCGCGGCCAGATGATCGAAGCCGCCAATGAGGCGGACATTGCCATCGTAGGAATGTAGAGTCATGCCACAAACTCGACTGGCGGTAATCGGCGCCGGGCAATTCGGAAAGAACCACTGCCGCGCCATCCACGAATCCACGCGGGCGCAACTCTGCGCGGTGGTGGATACCGACGCGGAGCGCGCGGCCGAAGTGGCGGCCCGCTACGGCGCGAAGGCGCTTACCGATGCCAGCCAGCTTGCCGGCAAAGTGGACGCAGCCATCGTCGCCGCCCCCACCAGCGTGCATGAAGAGATTGGCTGCATGTTGGCTGCCGCCGGCATCGACATTCTGGTGGAGAAGCCCATCACCCCCGATCTCGCCTCGGCCGGCCGCCTGATCGACGCCGCCGAGCGCCATGGCCGCATTCTCCAGGTGGGCCACATCGAGCGGTTTAACCCGGCGGTGGTCGAACTGGAGCGGCGCGTCACCCTGCCGCTTTTCTTCGAGATCCACCGCCTGAACATGTTCAGCTCCCGCAGCCTGGATGTGGACGTGGTGCTGGACCTCATGATTCACGACGTGGATATCGTGCTCGCTCTGGCCCGTGCCGAACCGGCCGAGATCCGCGCCGCGGGCATCTCAATCCTTTCGCCCAAGGTGGATATCGCCAACGCGCGGCTGCAATTTCCCAACGGCTGCGTGGCCAACCTGACGGCCAGCCGCATTTCCACAGCACGGGTCCGGAAACTGCGCCTGTTTCAGCCGCGCCAATACCTTTCCCTGGATTACGGGCGGCAGGACCTGGCGATTTTCTCGGTGGGCGAGGACCGCCAAATCGGCTTCGAACAAGCGCCCGTAACCAAGGCCGAGCCCCTGAAATTGCAGCTCGAAGCCTTCCTGGACTCCGTGGAAACGCGAAATTCGCCGAAAACTTCCAGCCACGCCGCGCGTCAAAGTCTAGGGGCGGCGCTTGCGATTCTTGATAAAATTGAAGAGCACTCGCAAGTTGTCTCGCGGTCCTTGGTAGCTGGATGGAAACCGTAGTCCAACCTCCGGGTGGCGCCGAACTTCACATCCTCACCGAATGGGGCGACGCTGCCGACAGGCCTCGCAAGCGGCGAGCGGCGGTCCTCTCGGTGGTGGCGCACGTGGTAGTGGTTGTTACGCTGTTTTCCCTGCCCAAAGACCTGTTCGTGCCGGCCCCGCGGACGGCGTCGGTTCAGATCACTCCGCTCATCGAACCGCCCACCGAGCTGACCCAGAACGCGCCCACCAAGGGCAAGGTCGACAAGGAGTTCAACGCCACCGAGATGCATCCCCGGCCGCGCATCCAAATCCCCATGGCGCTGCCCTCCGTCGCGGTGCCGCAGGCTCCCCGGCCGGCTGAGCCGCCCAAGCCGGCGCCGTCCCTGCCCGAGCCGCCGAAGGTCGAGACCGCCGTCAAGGAAATGCCTAAGGCGGAACTGCCCCAGGCTCCGCCGCCCCAGATTCAGCCGGTGGAGACTCCCAAGCTGGCGTTCGAAACCCCCAGCCCGCCGCCGCCCCCTGTTCCGCCCGGGCAGAGAGTGGTGCCCGTACCGGACACGTCGGTATCCGGAGCCATTCGCCAGGCCGCTCGTGGATCGGCGGGAGGACTGGTGGTGGGCGACTTCGGCGCTTCTGGCCCGGGCATTAACCTCCCTCCGTCGCCCGGCTCGCAGGGCAGTAACATGCAACTGCTCACCGACCCGCAGGGCGTGGATTTCCGGCCCTACCTGATGCGCATCCTGGCTTCCGTAAAGCAGCATTGGCTGTCGGTGATACCGGAAAGCGTCAAGCTGGGGCGCCGGGGCAAGGTAGCCATTCAATTCTCCATCAGCCGCGACGGCCAGGTCCCCAAGCTGGTGATCGCGGAATTTTCCGGCACCGAGGCCCTGGACCGCGCGGCGGTGGCCGGAATCAGCGCCTCGGTTCCGTTCCCCCCGCTCCCCTCCGAGTTCAAAGGCGAGCGCATCGTGCTGCAGATGAATTTCGCCTACAACATGCCGCGTCAGTAGGCAGCTATCGGTCGATCCGGATCATGATTTTGTCGAGCGCGTCACGGTCGATCGGATAACCCAGCCCCGGCTCGGCCGGCGCGTTGATGTAGCCGTCCTGGTCCACCCGGAACTTGTGCTGGATGTAGACGCGGTCGCTGTATTCCACCGGCCAGGGCATCTCGAACCAGTAGTTGGTGTTGGATGCCAGTTCGATCTGGAAGGCCACCGCCATGTCCACCACGTTGCCCCAGTTGTGCGGCGAAAATTCCAATCCGAAAGCCTCGGCCAGTTGGCCCACTCGTATCCCGCCGGTGATCCCACCGATGTTGTCCGCAATAATCCGCACAATGTCGAGCGCGTCCCGCTTGATGTAGCCGGCGAAGCTGTTCATCTCTAGGAGGTACTCGCCAATGTTGAGGGGAACATCCAGCGCCCGGGCCAGTACGATGAGACCTTCAATATCCTCGCTGGGGAAGGGGTCTTCGTACCAGATGTAGCCCAGATCGTCCAGTAACCGTCCGATTTTCAGCGCCGAGTAGAGGTTGCCGGTTCTACTCGCATCGAACATGAGGGGGTAATCGTCGCCGGCTGCCTTGCGCACCTGCCTGATCTCTTCCATGTGACCCAGGTAGTTGGCGCGCGCCGGTTGCCCTCTGTCGGGGTGGATCTTGTAACCCCTGATACCTGCCGCTTTAGCCCTCAGAACGTCGGGGGCGTAGTCCTCGACCGCCTCCAGGTGCTGCGAGGTGGCGTAGGCCATCACGCGGGTTTTGGTGCCACCCAGGAGCCGGTAGATGGGCCGATTCACGGCCTTGCCGAGGATGTCCCACAGACAGACGTCGATGATGGAGTCGTGCATGTAATTCTGCCCGGCACCGGTTTGGCCAGCGCCTCCGGACGGAGGTCCTGCAAAGCCGCGGGCAGCGCCGAGCGCTCCATAGGCACTGAAACGACGCGTGTTGGGAACGGGGGTGATCGAAGTTACGTCCAGGGCGCTTTTGCCCAGCACCCGGCGCTTGGCATACTCCAGGAAGCCCGGCGGATTTCCTCGATTGCCGATGGTCATGTTACCTTCGATCCCGCTGTTGGTCACGATTGAGACAATCTCCCCGGTCTCCGGAGTGTTGAGGCGGTGGACATTGCCGATATCTGCGACGTAGACCTTGACTTCCTTGATGGTGAGGTCGGGTAGATCGGCTTTCTTGACTCCCGCTGCCTGGGCCGCCGCCTGGCCGGGATCGGCCAGGGCCGCTGCGGCCGCGGAGGCGGCGCCGAGCGCGGAAGCACCAAGCAAACTGCGACGTGATAGTTCTCGTTTTGACACTGGGTTCTCCTGACGCGTTCAGACACTCACCACCGGGCAGGGCGATTGCCGGATGATGGCGTAAGCGTTGGTGCGCAAGCGCCCGAATACGCCGGCCGCGGAACCTCGGCCGATCACCAACACGTCGGCCGCGGCGCGCGCGGCGGCGGAACAGATCACCTGCGCCGGCTCTCCGGCTTCAATCGAGAGATCGGCTTCCGCGCCCACGCCGTCCAGAAGACGGAACAACTCCCGCCCGGCCGCGGCGCGGGTCTCGGTCCTCCACTGCCATTTGGGATCGTCGCCCAGGTCGGGAACGCCCGCGGTCGCGTGCACCACGCCCAGACGGGCCCCGAACTGCCGCGCCAGCCAGGCCGCCCAGTCGAGCGTCCGGGGGCTTTGCGGACCCAGGTCCACGGCGCACAGAATGCTGCGGAACGGAATGGAAGCCAAGGCCGGCGCCGGCTCCAGATGCACGCCCGTCCAGACAGGGCAGTCGGCGTCGTGCAGCACCTTGGCGGTGTTCGACCCCAGGATGAACCGCCGGAACGGCCCGCAGCCGTGGGTCGGCATGGTGATGATGTCCGCTCCTTCATCGCGAGCGAGATCTACAATCTTGGTTGCCGGATCGCCTTCCAGCACAATCCTCCGCACCTTCAGGCCAGGCGGATCGGGGGTCATGAACGCATCGAGTTCCTGGGAGGCCTGCTCAGCCCGGTTACGATACAGTTCATCGAGCATGGACCCGGCAGTCTCGAGCGCCCCGAATTGATAGTTGGGAGGCGTCAAAACGTGCAGCAGAATGAGTTCCGCCTGGAAGTGCCGGGCCAGCGCCTGCGCATAGCGCGCCGCTCCCGTCGAGCGCTCGGAGAAATCCACCGGCAGCAGGATCTTGGAGAAAGATTGCATGAGCGTCTCCTTTGCCGGACGGCCCGGCAAGTCCGTCCTATAAACAGGATAATCCGATTCGAAACCTCGGATCGAGCCGCTCAGCCGGCTTGGTCGGGATCATTCGATGGGGAGAATACGCGCTGGCCGGCGGTGGCCGTGAGATAAAGCAAGGCCTCCCGCGCCAGCTCCGGCGTGCCGGGATCGGGGTGCCGGAGCAGCAGGATCAGCAATCGGATCCAGCGAAGCTCGTGGGGTTCGACTCCGATCACCGAAATGGTCTTATCCATTAACACTGGGATCTCAACTCTCTCTTCGACCCCCATGCGGGATCTTGCAGCGGAACCAACGAATTCCGCCGGTTCACGATTTCGGCGCCACGAACGATAAGCATCTCGTGAGTTCCTTTCTGCAAGGTTTCCCTCGGCTGTCCGATAAGAAAGCGTGAGGAGAGGCTTGGCCGGCTCGGAGTACCCTGCCGTCCGGAGACCTCTTCCAAGGAGCCGTTTATGGATGTCAACGCAGTGAATCCCAGCGCTCACACTCTTGCCGCGCCCGTGCAGCCCATTCCCGTCGACCGGGCCGCGGAGCACCGCGACGTGGTCCAGGCCGTCAAGGCGTTGAATGCCACGGAGATGTTCGGGCAGGGGAATGAACTGACGTTTCAGATGGACGCGCAGTCGAAGCGCATGGTCATCCGGGTGATCAACCGGCAGACCAAGGAAGTGGTCTCGCAGGTTCCCCCGGAATATGTTCTGCGCCTGTCCGAAGACCTGAAGAGCCAGTCCTCGCCTTAGCGGTAAAGATGTGGCCGGCATTGCCGATGAGTGATGCTTGGAGCATAGAATAATGTGGCAGAACGCACAAGACGCTTACCTGGAAACGCGGGTCCTCTCGGCCGAACCCATCGAACTGGTGCGCATGTTGTACCAGGGGGCCATCGGCGCGGTCGAGGACGCGCGGCGCCACTTGGCCGCCGGTGAGATTGCCGCGCGGTCGCGGTCGATTTCCAAAGCGCACAAGATCATGGTCGAGCTGGCCGGCGCTTTGGACTACCAGCGCGGCGCCCAGATCAGCCAGCGGTTGGCGCAACTCTACGATTACATGGAGCGCAGGCTCATCGAAGCCAATCTCCAGCAAAGCGATGCGCCTCTAGCCGAGGTGCGTGGATTGATGGCGACTCTGGCGGAGGCATGGGAGGGAATCCGGCCCCCCGCCGCGTCCGCGGCTCCAGCCGCTTACGCGACCCCAGCCACATACGAGACTCCAGCCCCATATGCGGCCCCAGCTACATATGCGGCCCCCGTTGAAAACCCCTGGGCCCAGCCGCTGCCCCAGGAACCCGCCGCCGCCTACGCCTCGCAAGCCTGGAGTTTCTAGCCTGGCGCACGTCAGGCTTCGCGCGCCGCTAGTCTTCGCGCGTTAAGCCCGCGGCGATCAGGTCCGCCAATCCCAAGCCGCCTTGTTTGGCCATGGCGGTGGCAAACGCCTGCTCGGCGAATTCGGTGGCGCAGTCCCCGGAAGGGTCGTCACCGGTACTCAGCCACCCTTTGCCGCTCTCCTCCATGGACTGCATGATCTGGCCCAACAGCAGCGCCTCGAACTGCTGCGCGGCGTCCCGAATCTTGGCGGGACTGTCCGGCTTGTGGGCCGTGCCATTGGTGGCGAGGCCGGCCGTCGCTTGCGGAAGAAGTTGCGCAATTCCCAATTCGCTCATATCTCAGATCACGTCCAGTTCGGCTTCGAGCGCGCCCGCCGCGCGCAGGTTCTCCAGGATCGCAATGATGTCTCTGGGCGTCGAGCCGATGGCCGCCAGCGCGCGCACCAGTTCCTCAACCGTGGCGCCCTGTTTCAGAATGATGTTTTTGGCCTTTTCTTCTTTCGTCGCAACCGTGGTCTGCGGAACCACCTCGGTCTTGCCTTGAGCCAGCGGCCCCGGCTGCGACACCTCGAAAGTGGTCTGGATCTCGACGTTCAGGTTGCCATGCATGATGGCCACCGGGGCGATGCGCACGTCCTTGCCCAGCACGATGGTCCCGGTGCGCTCGTTGATCACCACGCGGGCGGGGCGGTCGGCCTCCACGGTGACGTTCTCCAATTGGGAAATGAACTCCGTCGAGAGGGATACAAACTCCGGTGGAATGGTCACGCTGACCAGGCCCGAGTTTTCGGCGCGCGCCAGGGGAGCGGCCGCGCCGGTGAACTGCTTGTTGATGGCTGCCACGATGCGCGTCGAAGTGGTGAAATCCGACCGTTCCAGTTGCAGCCGCACCACCCCCTTGGGAACCACCGAAGGCGCGGCCCGTTCCACCGTGGCGCCATTGGGAGACCGTCCCACCGTGGGATGGTTCACCATCTGGGTGGTTCCGCCGCGGCCGGCGACGAATCCGCCCGTCACCACGGGACCTTGCGCCACGGCGTAAACCTGGCCGTCCGCTCCCCGGAGCGAGGTCAGCACCAGAATGCCGCCTTGCAGGTTCATGGCGTCGCCCATGGCCGCCTCGGTGGTGTCGATGCGCGTTCCCGGCTGGGCGAATGGCGGCAGCGTGGCGCTCACCATGACGGCGGCCGTGTTCTTGACGCGGATGGCCGTGGGCGAGACCGCCACGCCCATGCGCTCCAGAATGTTGGTCAGGCTCTGATACGGAAAGATGGTCTGTTGCCGGTCGCCGGTTCCCGCCAGGCCCACCACCAGCCCGTAGCCGATCAGTTGGTTGTCGCGCACGCCTTCGACGGCCACCAGGTCCTTCAGACGCGCCGCACGCACGCCACCCGCCAGCAGCGCGCACGCCATCGAAATGGTCAGTAAGCGTGTTCTCATCTCTTAGAAGGGCAGCAAGCTCAGCAGCAGCCGGTACAGAAAGAACGGCCGCTTGATGGCGTCGTTCACCACTCCCTTTCCATCGATGTGCACTTCCAGTTGTCCCAACCGGTCGGATTGCACGCTGTTGGTGGGATCGATATCGGCCGGGCGCACCACCCCGCGGACCGTAATGAGCTGGTGCTCGGAATTGACCTGGATGTCTTTCGAAGCCTCGACCACCAGGCCCCCGTTAGGCAGCACGTGGGTAATGCGAGCCGTGAGCGTGGTGCTCAAGGTGGTGGTCCGGCTGGTGGTCCCCTGGCCGGCAAGTTCCGTGTCGCCGCTGACGTTCGCCAGGTTGGCCCACGGCCCGGCAGCCCTGGTGAGGCCGGCCAGGGCGGTGACCGAGTTCTTGGAGCTGGAAGCGCGTGAAGTCTTGGTCACGCCCGTAGCCACCGCTGAAGCCTGTTCCGCCACCACGATGGTGAGCACATCGTCCACCTGGCTGGCGCGCACGTCGCGGGCCGCGTCCGCCAGGCGCGATCCGGCCAGCCAGATGGCGCCCGGCGTGGTGTGTGCGGCCTCCGCCGAGCGTGCCTCCGCTTCCGCCACGTAGCGGTCCAGCGGCGCCTTGCCCACAGGAGGAGCAACCGACTTCTTCTTCCCCGCCAGCGGCGCGGTCATCATCGTCAGAGCCAGCGTCAAACCAACCAGTCGTTTCATGGCATCACCTTGGCGACCGCGGCGTCCACGGAAACCCTGCCTTTTCCTTCCACTCGCGCCGGGAATCGCTTCTTCGAAATCGGATTCAGTACGGAAATAATTTCCCCGAACGCGCCCGAACCTTCCGCCGTGGCTTCCAGTTCCAGGTGCGCGCCGCCGTCCCGAACTTCCACGCGAACCGTGTCGCCGCGCATAACGTCGCGCGGGTTCTCGAGCAGGTCCATGCGGATATCCGTCCCGTCGCGGATGGGGAGGCGCGGCCATTTCCCAGCCACCTCGTCTATGGAGCGGGCGAATGGCTCGCTGGCGGGGTATTCCTGGCGCGTCTGGGTCATCAGTTGTGCGGCTCGAATGGGTTGGCCGGAAGGGAGGTCTCCCACCGCCACGACGCGCTCGACCGCGACCAGCACCTTCACCTTGGCCCAGATGGTGAACCTGTGGTTCCCGCCGTAGTGTACGTATCCCAGCCACAGCGCACCCCCCGCACCGCGCCGCAACTGGCGCACCGGAAACTCGATTTCGCCTTCCGGAACCGGCTGCCGGCTGAATTCCAGGATCTCGATGGTGGCTTGCGGCAATTCCTTCCGCATGGCCGCCAGAAGCTGGGCGGGATCGGGCGCGGCCACCGGACGCGTCACGCAGATTTCCCGGTCCGGCGGCGCCGGCAGGTTCAGGCGCACCGCCAGGCTGCGCAGTTCCGCCACCCGGAAGACGCGTGCCACACCCGGCGCCGGCGCCAGGGCCACGGGAGTTTCCGGGGCTGCGGATGCCAGGGAAGGAAAGGCCGGCGCCAGGTCCCGGACCAAAATCTGGTCGGAACCGGGGCTAACCGCCAGGCAGGCCAGCGCGAATAGAGTGGGCAGAATCATTTGCTCAGGTTGTTGACTTCCTGGTACATGTTATCGGCGGCCTGCACCACCTTGGAATTGGCCTCATAGCCGCGTTGCGCCACGATCAGGTTCACGAACTCATCCACTACCGAAACGTTGGACTGCTCGACATAGCCTTGCAGCAGGCTGCCCAGACCCTCCGGCCCGCCCGGCGTGCCCACCGTGGGATCGCCCGAGGCGTCGGTGGGAGTGTAGAGGTTTTGGCCCAGACTGTTCATTCCCGCGGGGTTCTGGAAGTTGGCCAGCATAATCTGCCCCGCCTGCTGGGAAGCCGTCTGGTTGGGCATGGTGTAGCTGACCGTGCCGTCGGTGGCGATCATGATGGACTGCGCCTGCGCCGGAATGGTGATCTGCGGCTGCAGCGGATCGCCGCTAGAGGTCACCATGTTCCCATTCTTGTCGAGCTGGAAGGTGCCGGAACGGGTGTACGCCAAATCGCCGGAAGGCTGGGTCACCTGGAAGAACCCGTTACCCTGGATAGCCATATCCAGGGGGTTGTCGGTTTCCGAGAAAGATCCCTCCGTAAAGACGATCTCGTTGGACGATGCGCGCGTGCCGAGGCCCACTTGCAGGCCTGTCGGCACCACCGTCTGCTGTCCCGCGGCGGACCCGGGCTGTACCATGCTCTGGTACATCAGGTCCTGAAACTGCGCGCGCCGCATCTTGTAACCCGTGGTGCTGGCGTTGGCCAGATTGTTGGCGATATTGTCGACGTTCATCTGCTGCGCTTTCATGCCGCTGGCGGCGCTGTACAGTGCTCGAATCATGGCATCTCCCCTCTTAGACCTTGGCCACTTCCTCAATGGCCTGCTTGTTCATGTCGTTGGCCAGCGAGATGGCTTTCTGCATCATTTCAAACTGCCGCATCACCTTGATCACGCTCACGGCCCCCTCCGCGGTGCCGGTGTTCGAGTCCTCCAGCTTGCCTTGTTCGACGGAAGCTCCGGAGGACGCTGTGGGCCGCATCGCCGGGTCCGAAACGCGGAAGTAATTGTTGCCTTGTTTGGCCAGCCCGGCGGTACTCGAGAAGTCCACGATTTCGAGTTGCCCGATCACGTTGCCGTCCTGCTGGACGGTGCCGTCGCTCGAGATTTGAATGGCCCGCGAAGGCTCGACCGTCAGGCCGGCTCCGCTGGCGCCGCGGACGGCGTAACCATCGGAGGTGACGATCTTCCCGCCCTTCCCCAAACGGAAATTGCCATTGCGCGTATAGATCTGTCCACTCGGCCCGTCCACCGAAAAGAAGCCCTTGCCCGAGATTGCCAGATCGAGCTGGTTCCCGGTGGGGCGCAACAGCCCTTGGGACCAATCGGTCCAGCCCTGCTCGATCACCGGCATGGAGGAAACCGGATCGTTGTCTGCGGCCTCCGGCGCCACATACAGGCTGTGGAACTCGCGATCGGCTTTGTATCCCCCGGTGGATGCGTTGGCCGTGTTATTGGCCAGCAGATCGAGCGAGTCCATTTGAGCGCGAAGCGCGCTGGCCGCGATGGCCGTGATGGGGTCCATGCCAGTATGGCGTAAGCACTCGGGGGTCCAAGCGGAGTTTCGGAGTTAAACCCCTCAAAAATCACGAGCGCAGGCCGATGAGCCTTATTGGAAGAAGTGCGGCCGGGCGACGATTTCTTGCCGCGGGGTCCATCGCGGGCAATTTCTTGGCGCGACCCGTGACACTAACCCGTTGAAAACAGCCGCGTCTGGTTTGGACTCCCATCTGCATCCAACCCCTGCGTGACTGCCTCCGCGCCACTGGCTGCTTTCCTCGCTAGCATTCGCTTGCCGCTGGCTTCCCCGCTCCAGGAAGCGGGGCTCGAGAACCGGGTTCCCGGCAAGGGCGCAGCCCGGACGGACAGTCCCCCGGTGCTGCCGGCGTTGACCTTCCCCGATGTGCTGGGAGACCTGGTCGAAACCAGCGAGCCGGCCACCCCACTTAAAGAAGATGCCGGGCCAAAAGAAACCAAACCTGCCGCTGCGGGACGTTCTTTGTTGGGCGCAGCCACGCGCGGGTTTGTTCGGAATTCTCAACTTCGCCAGGGCGAGCCGCCAGCGGCGGCTCTGCCGGAATCGCTCTGGTCGCCGCCGCCCAAGCTGTCGCCAGCCCCCGCGCTGCTGGATGGTTTGTCAACCGCGGCGAGCACTCAGGCAGCCGCGCCCGACGGTTACTCAGCCACACGGAACAAGGTTACAGCGCCCGAGGGGCCATACCGCTCTGCCAAAGGCTCTAATGTGTCGGGTGGTCTCCAGGCAACGGCCGGCCCCACGCCAGGTGAAGAGGATGAGCCTTCGCTCCTCGATCCGGCGGCGGCCCTGGCCGGGGGTTCGACGGCGCCCGAGCCGCTGCCCGCGCCGCGCCAGAAGCGAGCCTTCGAGACACCGCCGGCCACGCCTGGGGCGGCTCAGCCGTCCAGGTTGGCATCGGTGGCGCCCGGGGCTCGGTCGGATGCCAAGGCAAACCCGGAAACAGCGTGGTTCGAACAGCCGTCTGCGACTCTGCACGCGCCCGAAACGCCGTCCGCCACCGTCGAGGCGGCGGTTCCCAATGGGCCGGCAAAGCCCACCGCAAGGTCTCGAACGGCCATGGGAGAAGATCCGCCATCGCCGGACGTGCCTGCGCTTTCAGCGGCGGCGCCATCGTCGTCGGCGCCGGCCAGCCTGGGACAGGCCGCCCCGGAGCAGCGGCTCTTTGCGGCCACGGCCAACCGCGCGCTCTTCCAAGCCGCCACCGCCGAATCGACCCGGCATTCCGCTGCCACGGCAATTCAGCCGCCGCTTCCCACGGGGGCACTTGAGCCCGCCCGCTACGGGGCGCCGGACCCCTGGGAACCGGCGGCCCAGTCCGGTGGCGGGAAAGCCGCGGAACTGGCCTTCGGAGCGCGGCTGGTCCCCACGGCCGAGCCGGTGGCAGCACCCGCCATCGACCAGCCCGATCCGCTTCCGCTCCCCGTCGCAGCGCCCGCGCGTCCGCGTGTCACTGCTCCCCTGGACAGCGCTGTTCCGGAACCGGCCGGGGCGGCGGCGGCGACTCCGCTCGAGCCGGCCATCGGCCAGACTGACGATAGCGCGGAAGAGATCTCGTCCCTGCCCGCTTCTCTCGAAAAGGGGGACGCCGGTGCGGCCGAGCGATTCCGGAAATCCGAGACGCCTGCGCCCTCGCCGGGGGAAACCTCCTCAGCGGCGAGCGCGGCCCGATTGTCTCCGGACACGGCCTATGCGCCGGCCGTGCGCCTGGCCGATGCTTCCAACCAGCCCGAGCACTCAGCCGCGGCGGAGCCCCGGCCGGCGGCCGCGCCGGAAACCAGTGCGGGCGCCGAACCATCCAAGCCTCCGGCGGCGGCGCGAAACATACAGCTCGACGTCAACGGTGGAAACGGGCGTGTGGAAGTGCGGCTGACGGAACGCGGCGGTGAGGTCGAAGTGGCCGTGCGAACTCCCGACGCGCGCCTGGCCGGCGCCCTTCGCGAGGATTTGCCGGCGCTCTCGTCGCGGCTTGCCGAAAGCGGATTTCGCGCGGAAACATGGCATCCGGCGTCGCCCCGAGCATCCTCTGGGGTGCCCTCCGGGCCCGGTGACTGGCACAAGCTGACGGAGCCTTCGCCGGCAGGGACCACCTCCCAGGACCGTAACGGCCGGTCCCGCCAGAATGGCGGGCAGCCGAACGGCGATTCCCAGCCGCGGCAACCGCAAACTCAAGAACAGCAACCCAATCGAAAAGACCAAGGAAAGGATTTCGCATGGCTAATGTCATCTCTTCGGTAAGGACGGTGCAGGAGCGCCTTTTGGCCGCTTGGCAAACGCAGCAGGCGGCAGCCAAAACGCGCCAGCAGGCCGCTCCAACAGAAACTTCACGGGCAACCACCAGCTTCCGGGCCTTGTTCTCCGGGAAGGCTGCTGCCGCCCTCCCGGCGGCGCAGGGGAGCCCCTTGGGCCCGGCGACAGCGGTTGCGGTCGCCCTCCCGGTGGCGCAGCCAGCGGTGCAAACGGTCGCGGCCGCCGCCCTCCCGGTGGCGCAGTCAGCATTGCCAGCGGCTGCTTCCGCTGCCCTCCCGGCGGCGCAGCCAGCAGTGCCAGCGGTCGCGGCCGCCGCCCTCCCGGCAGCGCCGGCAACGGAGCAAGAGTCCGTGGCCGATGCTTCGGCGCAGGATGCCCCTCCCACGGCGGAGTCGGTCTTCGGCGCCAATCCCTGGATGACCGACCCCACGGTAACGGCGCCGAACGGCAACTCATATAGCTATAACCCTTTGTACTTCGCCACCGCCTCCACGGCCTCCCAGGTAGCCCAGATGGTGGGAGGCACAGTCGTGGCCAGCGACCAGACCGCCGACGCCGGCGGGTTCATACAGCAACAGCCGAATGAGATGGTAAAGCTTTCGAACGGCACGCTCATCAACCCCGGGCTGGTAGCTTCTTTCTACAACTACGGCTTTTCGCAGTCCATCATCGATCGAATGATCGCCAACGAAGTTAACGGCACCTAGGAGATACCCATCATGTCACCCAGCATCACAGCAAATACCAACACTTCCACGGCCTCCACGGCCGCCCAGAATCCGACCAGCACCGTCACCAGCTCTTCGGCCACCGTCGACCAGAACATGTTCTTGCAGCTTCTGGTGGCGCAGCTCCAGAACCAGGACCCGCTCGACCCCACGGACAGCTCGCAGTTTGTCACGCAGCTGGCGCAGTTCCAGCAGCTCTCGCAGTCCGTCGACACCGGCCAGGACGTTAGCTCCATCCTCACGGATATGAACCAAATCGTGGCCAATATCAGCGGCACCGCCACTCCTTCGAGTTCGCAAAACTAAACGGGAGAAGCAGATGTTTACTTCGTTTTCAACGGCACTTTCGGCATTAAACGCCATGGACACCGCCATCGACGTGGTGGGCAACAACCTGGCCAACATGAACACGCCGGGGTTCAAGACCAGCGAGGTTTGTTTCTCCGACCTGGTGACCGAATCTCTGGGCGCGGGACTGGGCACCACGCAAGTGGGATTCGGCACCGCCCAGCCGCTGACCATCCGCGAGTTCAGCCAGGGCGCCATCCAGACCAGCGCCGGGCTGATGGACGCAGCCATCCAGGGACAGGGATTCTTTGTGACCACGGACAGCTCCGGCAACACGCTCTACACGCGGGCCGGCAATTTTACCACCGACGAGTCCGGCAACCTGATCACCGATACCGGCCAATTCGTGCAAGGTTGGACCACCATCGACCCGGCCACCGGGGAGGTGGATACCAATGGGCCGATCGGCAACATCGTGGTTCCCGTGGGCACCCTGAAACCGCCTACCGCCACCACCGCCCTCACCGAAAGCCTCAACCTGGACTCCGCGTCGACCGCCGATTCCAGCTCCAACTTCACCACGCCGGTGACGGTCTACGACAGCCTGGGGAACAGCCACGTGCTGACGCTCAGCTTCCAAAACACGGGCAACAACACGTGGAGTTATAACGTGAGCATTCCGGGAGCCGACGTCACGGGCGGAACCGCGGGGACGCCCTCCGACATTACCGGCGCCAGCGGCACTTTCAGCTTCGATGCCAACGGAAATCTGACCAGTCCCGCCGCGGGGAGCCCCATTGATTTCAGCATCACGGGCCTCGCCGACGGGGCGTCCGACATGAATCTGAGCTGGAATCCGTACAACAGCGACGGGTCCGGACAGATCACCCAGTTCGACCAGCCTTCGGCTTCCTCGGCCAGCTCGCAGAACGGCTCGGCGGCGGCGCAGTTGGTCAGTGTGGGCCTGGCGAACGGCGGCGGGATTGTGGCGCAGTACTCCGACGGGACACAGTTGACGGTGGGCCAGGTGGCGGTGGCTTCCATTCGCAACCCCGACACCTTGGTGGCGGTCGGGAACAACGACTTCCAGCTCAGCCAGCTCACCGCTACACCGGCTATCGGGATGCCGGGGACCGGCGGCCGCGGCACCGTTCAGGGCGCTTCGCTGGAGGCTTCCACCGTGGACATCGCCACGGAGTTCACCAACTTGATTGTGTACCAGCGCGGATATGAGGCCAACGCCCACGTGATCACCACGGCGGATCAATTGAGCCAGGACACTATCAACCTGATCCACTAAACCGCCGATGACTCCTCAGGAAGAGATTGCGCCGCTGGGCGACGTCCCGGTGGAGATCGAAGTGGAACTCGACCGGCGCGTCATGAGCGCGCGCGACGTGCTGGACCTCGAAGAAGGCAGCGTGATCGGCACCACGCGCTCGGCCGGCGAGAACATCGACATCTATATCGGCGGCGTGCTGTGCGGCTCCGGCGAGATTGTGGTGATCGAAAACACGCTGGGCGTGCGGATCACCGACTTCCGGGACGACATTTGAAGGGACCTTGGGCATGGATGGGGCATGGATATGACGCAACAGATCGCGGCGGTGGCGGGAGTGCTGTTTCTGCTGGTGGCCACCTTGTGGTGGCTGCGCCGGCGCGGATTCGCCGGCGTGCGGGTGGGCCGAAGGCCGGCCCGGCGCCGGCTGGAGTGCCTGGAACGCCTGCCGCTCTCGCCGCAGCACACGCTGCATCTGGTCCGGCTGGGGGATGCGGCCTTGCTGGTGGCCTCCTCTCCCGCGGGCTGCTCGCTGATCGGCAACTTCTCCTCGGGCCAGATCGAGGGACCGCGCGAGGCCACGCGGTGAGCGTATTCCGCAGTCTCGCCGTCGTGCTGGCGGCCGTTCCGGCCATGGCCGCGGCCTCCGAACCTCTCTCCGTGGCCGGTATCTCGGTCGGAAAGGACAATTCCAGCCTCAGCGTCCCCATGCAGGTGGTGATTCTGCTGACGCTGCTGACGCTGCTTCCCGCGGCGGTCATGTGCATCACGCCATTCCTGCGCATCGTGGTGGTGCTGCACTTTCTGCGGCAGGCCCTGGGCACACAATCCACGCCTTCGAACCAGGTGCTGCTGGGACTGGCGCTGTTTCTGACCATCGTCATCATTCAGCCGGTGGCGGCGGATATGTACCACCGGGGGTGGGAACCGATGGAGGCGGGGCGGTTGACGCCCGAGCGGGCCATGGAAGAGGGCGCCAAGCCGCTGCGCAACTTTATGCTGCGGTTCGCGCGGGAAAAGGACATCCGGCTATTCGTGGAGATCGCCCATTCGCCGCCGCCGCGCACGCCGGCGGACCTGGATCTGAAGGTCCTGATTCCGGCCTATATCCTGTCCGAGCTGAAAACCGGGTTCCAGATCGGCGCGGTGTTGTTCCTGCCGTTTCTGGTGATCGACCTGGTGGTGGCCTCGGTCACGCTCTCGGTGGGCATGGTGCAGTTGCCGCCGGTCATGGTTTCGGCGCCCTTCAAGATTCTGCTGTTCGTGCTGGTGGACGGCTGGAACCTGGTGGTTGGCTCGCTCATGAAGAGTTTCTACTGATGCCCCCCGAATCCGTGGTCCATATTATCCGGGATGCCCTCATGGTCACGTTCTGGCTGGGCGCTCCGCTGCTGGCCATCGGGTTCGTGGCGGGCATCGCGGTCAGCCTGGTGCAGATCGCCACTTCCATGCAGGACAACGCTTTCAGCACCATCCCGCGCCTGGTGGCTTTTCTGGCCGGACTGGTGCTGCTCATGCCGTGGATGCTGGCCAGGCTCACCACATATACCACCACGCTGCTGGGGGACTTGAGCCGCTATGCCCACTAGCCTGACGCTCTCGGCCGCCACGCTGTACGCCTTCCTGCTGGTGCTGGCGCGCGTGGGGGGCGCTCTGGTTTTCGTGCCCTTGCCCGGGGTCAAAGGCGCGCCGGAACCGGTGCGCGCGGCCCTGGCGCTGGGATTCACGCTGGCGCTAGTGGCGCGCTGGCCGGCGATCGACGTCTCCGCGGTTACGCCGGCCAGGCTCGTCGGATGGGCGGTGGCCGAAGCGGCCATAGGAATCGCCATCGGCGTCTCGGTGGCCATCGTGCTCGAGGCGTTTGTGCTGGCGATGCAGGTATTCGGGATTCAGGCGGGCTACGCTTATGCCTCCACCGTCGACCCCAATACCGAAGCGGATTCCGGGGTGCTCCTGGTCTTCGCGCAACTCATGGCCAGCATGCTGTTTTTCGCGCTGGGGCTCGACCGCCAGATCCTGAGGCTGTTCGCAGACAGCCTGGAAAGGGTCCCCGCCGGAGCTTACATGTTCGGGCCGGCCTCGGCCGAGACGCTCATCCGGCTGGGGTCCAGCCTGTTTTCCACGGGGGTGCGGCTGGCGCTGCCGGTGGTGGCGCTGCTGCTGATGGTGGACGTGTCGCTGGCGCTGATGGGCCGCCTCAACGCGCAACTGCAACTGCTGGCCGTGGCGTTCCCGGCCAAGATGCTGACGACGCTCGTGGTGCTGAGCTGGGTGACGGCCCTCTATCCCCGCATCATGCAGCAGCTTGGCGGGCTGGCCTGGGCCACCGCGCGCCGGATGCTGGGGATATGAAGCGCGATGGCGGACAAAACCGGCAAGACCGAGCAACCCACCCATCGGCGCCTTCTAAAGGCCCGCGAGGAAGGGCAATTCCCCTCCGCGCGGGAATTCGTCACGGCCTTGCAGTTCATGGTGTTCCTCAGCCTGCTGGGGGCTGGCGGCGCCCACTGGCTGGCGCAGTTTCGTCAAACCACGCGCTTGCTTCTTACCCAGGCCTTCGCCCCCGAATTTGGGGTAACGGACCTGTTGCACATGGCCCGGCTGCTTTTCTGGCAGCACCTGCTCCCCCTGGCCATGGGCGGCATGGCGGTGGCGGTGGCCACCGTGGGTATCCGCCTCATCACCACGCGTTTTGGCCTGAGCCTCAAGAAGCTGGCGCCCGATCCGCAACGCTTCAACATGCTCAGCAGGGTGCGGGAACTGCCGCGGCAGAACCTGCCATCGCTGCTACAGGCCATGGTTCTGCTGCCGGTGTTTCTGTGGGCCGTCTATGCGCTGGCGCGCGACAAACTCGAGGTGGTGCTGGGGCTTCCGCTGGCCAGCGTGGAGAGCGGCGCGGGCTTCATCGGCAACTCGCTGATGGAGCTGTTCTGGAAAGCCGCCGGGGTGTTTCTGGTCTTCGGAGCGGTGGATCTGATCCGCCAGATGCGCCGCCACATACGCGACCTGCGCATGAGCAAGCAGGACATCCGCGAAGAGATGAAAGATCTGGAAGGAAATCCGCAAATGAAGGCGCGGATTCGCCGGCTGCAACGCGACCGGGCACGCCGCCAGATGATGAAGGAAGTGCCCAAGGCCACGGCCGTGGTGGTCAACCCCACGCACTTTGCGGTGGCCATCCGCTATGTGGTGGAGACGATGGCCGCTCCGGTGGTGGTGGCCAAGGGCAAGAACTACCTGGCTCTGCGCATCCGACAGAAGGCCGTGGAACACCAGGTTCCCATCATCGAGAACCCGCCCCTGGCGCAGGCCCTCTACCAGTCGGTGGAGGTGGGGCAGGAGATTCCGCCGCATCTCTATCGCGCGGTGGCCGAAATCCTGGCCTATATCTTCAAGCTGATGCACGGAAGGCTCCCAGGCTAGAACCATGACACCCGCCAAAACCCTCGCCAGACCGGGTGGGCTTCCGGGCGGGGTGCCAGGATCAAGGGGCACCGCGGCCGCCGCAGCGGCCGTCGCGTCGGGCGCCGGGTTCCAGTGGAAGCAGGCCGTCCCGCTCACCATGCTGGGCGAAATGGCGGTGCCCATAGCGGTGCTGGCGATTGTGATGGCGCTCATCACCCCGCTTCCGCCTTTCGTGATGGACCTGCTGATAGTCACCGACCTGCTGATGTCGGTCACGGTGATGATGGTATCGCTGTACCTGGTCCGCCCGGTGGATTTCACATCGTTTCCCTCCACCCTGTTGCTGCTGACGCTATTCCGGCTGGCCCTGAACATCTCCTCCGCCCGGCTCATCCTGCTCTACGGAAACACCGGCACCACGGCCGCGGGGGAAGTGATCGGCGCCTTCGGCAGCTTCGTGGTGGGCGGCAACTACGTCATCGGCGCGGTGATCTTCCTGGTGCTGATCGCCATCCAGTACGTGGTGATCAACCACGGCGCGGTGCGCATTTCGGAAGTCACGGCGCGCTTCACCCTGGACGCGCTGCCCGGCAAGCAGATGTCCATCGACTCGGACCTGAACTCCGGGCTGGTAGATGAGGCCGAGGCCAAGCGGCGGCGCAAGCAGCTTGCCACCGAGGCCGAATTCTACGGCGCCATGGACGGCGCCTCGCGTTTCACCCAGCGCGACGCCGTGGCCAGCATCCTGATCACCGGCATCAATATCGTGGCCGGCTTTCTGATCGGCGTCCTGCAGCACGGCATGGACTTCCAGAAGGCTCTGGAAACCTACACGGTCCTGACCATCGGAGACGGGCTGGTCACGGTGATCCCGGCGCTCATGATTTCCATTTCGGGCGGCCTGATCGTCACCCGCGCCAGTGCGGATGCGCGGCTGGGCGTGGAATTCCAGCGCCAGATTTTCGGCAACTCGCAGCCGCTGCTGCTGGCGGGCGGCGTGCTGGTGACGCTGGCGGCGCTGCCTTCCATGCCCAAGCTGCCGTTTCTGCTGCTGGGGGGTGGCGCGGTGGCGGCCGGCTGGCGGATGCGCCGGAAGGAATTGCGGCTGGCGGCGCCGGCTGCGGAAAGCAAACCGGCGGCCGCCCGGGAAAACCTGGAATCGCTGCTGCACATCGAGCCGCTGGCGATCGAGGTGGGGCTGGGCCTGGTGGGGCTGGTGGAAGGGGCCCAGGATTCGCCGCTGCTGCGGCGCATCTCCGCCATCCGGCGGCAGCTCGCGATCGACCTCGGCTACCTGCTGCCGCCGGTGCGCGTCACCGATAACCTGTCGCTGCGCAGCCGCGAATACGTGATTTCGCTCAAGGGCGTGGAAATTGCGCGCTACGAATTGCCGCAGGGCTGCGAGCTGGCCATCCCCGCCGGCGCCAGCAATGCCCCGCTCGAGGGTCAGGCGACACGCGAGCCGGCCTTCGGCATGAGCGCGTTGTGGATCCCCAGCGAACGGGCGGACCGCGCGCGCAGTTCCGGCTACACCGTGGTGGACGGGGTCAGCGTTCTGGGCACGCACCTTTCCGAGCTGATCCGCCGCCACGCCCACGAGCTGTTCTCGCGCCAGGACGCCAAACGGCTGCTGGATCGCGTTACCGCGGAGCATCCCAAGGTGGTCGAGGACCTGGTTCCCAAGCTCCTGCCCCTGGCCACCGTGCAGCGCGTGCTGCAAAACCTGTTGCGCGAGCGCGTTTCGATTCGCGACGCGGTATCCATTCTGGAGGCCCTGGGAGAGGCGGCCAGCGCCACCCGCAACCCGGTGCTGCTGACCGAGTACGTCCGCCAGGCCATCCGCCGCACGGTGGTGAAACCTTACTTGAATCGCTCCGGTGAGTTGCCGGCGTGGTTCCTCGATCCCTCCCTCGAGCAAACCGTCGAGGCGGGGGTCGAGCACGGCGAGCAGAACAGCCATCTGGCGCTCGCGCCGCAAACCATTCGCGAGATTCTGAATCGCATCTCGAGCCGCATTCAGTCGCCCGAGACCCCCGTGGTGGCGATCACTTCCGCGGGAGCGCGTTACTTCCTGCGCCAACTGGCGGAGCCGGCGATACCGAACCTGTACTTCCTGGCGCACAACGAAGTGCCACCCGGGCTGCGGGTGCAATCGCTGGGGAACATTCAATGAGCGGGATCTACTGAAAAGCGGGCTGCCTGACGATAGATCCTTGGGGGTGGACGAGCCCGCGCGGCGGATCGAGACCAGGAGCCTACCTACATGAAGATCAAGTCCTATTACTGCCCGACGGTGGAAGACGCCATGGCCCTGGCGCGCCAGGAATTGGGGTCGGAGGCCATGCTGCTGAACAGCCGCCCGACGCCCCCGGAAGCCCGCCATCTGGGCGAATATGAGGTGGTCTTCGCCACCGAGATGGCCTCCGGCGAAACGGTGGAGGCATTCCCGGCGTCTCCGCCCGCGCTTCTTGTTTCCGCCGCGCCAGGCGCGGGCGACCGCCTGTCGACGGAGGTATCGGAGCTGAGGAGGGAGCTCGAAAGCATTCGGCGCACGCTTACCCGATCGGCGTTTGCGCCGCCCCAGTGGCTGGGGGCTTCGCCGGATCTCTCCAACGCCTACGCCGCGCTGACCTCGAGCGAGGTTTCTCCAGACCTGGCCCGCGAAATCGTGCATTGCGCCGAATCCCGAGCGGGAACCCCGGGGGGGACCCCTGCGGAACCGCCGCATGCGCCCCTCCCGCGCTCGCCCCGGCACCGCGAAGGAGCGGTTTTCCACCGCGCTCTGGTGGAGGAGATGGAATCCCGCTTCACGGTCCAGCCGATGCTGGGCCGGGGGGAAGCGCGGCCGCGAATCGTGGCTCTGGTGGGACATCCCGGCGCCGGCAAGACCACCACCCTGGTCCGGCTGGCGGTGAATTACGGGCTGGCCAGCCGGCGACCCGTCCTGCTGCTGTCCGTGGACACCTATCGGGTGGGGGCGGCCGAACAATTGCGCTCCTTCGCAGCCATCCTGGGGGTCGGCTTCCAGGTGCTGGAAACGGTCGCAGCCCTGGCGCAAACCATCGAGGAGAACCGCGGCAAGGATCTGATTCTGATTGACACTCCGGGCCTGGCATTCGGCGACCTGGGCGAATCCGCCGGCCTGGCGCGTTTTCTTTCCAGCCGGTCGGATGTGGACACGCAACTGGTCCTATCGTCCTCGATGAAATCCGCCGATCTGACACGCGTGGTCGATTCTTTCGAGGTCTTTCGGCCGCAACGGCTGCTGTTTACCAAGCTCGATGAGACCGGGTCGTTTGGCCCCATCCTCAACGAGGCCGTGCGAACCGGCAAGCCGCTGTCTTTCTTTACCACGGGACAGCGTATCCCGGAGGACCTCGAGGCCGCCAGCCGCAGCCGGCTGGTGGAGCTGATCCTGGCAGGCCACTGCGGCCGGGCGCAATCCGCGGCCTAGATGATGGGCCGGCATGGCGGAGGTGTATGTACTCGAATGCGTTGGCAGAAGTAATCGGCGACGAGGAACGCGAGCGGCTGATCCTGGAGCATCTGCCGCAAGTGCGGCTCATCGCGAGGCGCATTCAGGAGCGCCTCCCGGAAAACATCGGCCTGGAAGACCTGGTGTCCACGGGGGTAATCGGCCTGATTTCGGCGATCGACAACTTCGACCCCCGCCACAACGTCAAGCTCAAGACCTACGCGGAGTACAAAATCCGCGGGGCCATTCTGGACGGCTTGCGCGGCCTGGACTGGGCGCCGCGGCAGAAACGCCGCAAGGCCAAGCAAATCGAAGCCGCCATTGCGGTGGCCGAACAGCGCCTCAAGCGGTCGCCGGCGGAAGAGGAGATTGCCGCCCAACTGAAAATACCGATCGAAGAGTACCACCAGTGGCTGGTGGAAATCCGCGGCCTCAACATCGCCAGCCTGGAATACGCCGGCGGCGAAAACGGCAGGGACATGCTGCACTACCTTCCGGATAACGGCCGGAATCTTCCCTCCACTCTGCTGGAGAAATCCGAACTGGAGCGGCTGCTGGCTGAAAGCATCGATGCGATTCCCGAAATTGAACGCAAGGTCCTCGGCCTCTACTACCACGAAGAATTGACGTTGCGCGAAATCGCGCTGGTTGTGCATCTGCACGAATCGCGCATCTCACAGTTGAAGTCGCAAGCCATTTTGAGGCTGCGCAGCCATCTGGCCGCGCACTGGCCGGCGGCGCGAGGTGCGACCATCACATGAGCGCGAGCGAAAACACCCGGCTGCTCCGGTTGGAGGAGGTCGAGAACGCGCGGCTTCTGCTCGATCAGTGGACCCAGGGTCTGGCCGAAGTTCTCAAATCCATGGCCGACCAGAAGCCGGAGGTGCGCTGGCAGGCAGTGTCCGGCCCGTTCCCGGAAACCGCTGCGCCCGGCACTCCGCCCGGCGCGGAAAGCGAAATCCTGTGGTGGGAGCAGCCGTTTCAGACGGCGCCGGAAACCGCCGTGTGGGTGGGGGCCCCGCGCGCCAGTTGGGAATACGCCGGCACTCTGGTCTTGAAAGCGGCCGGCCTCGAAACCGTGGCGCTGGATGAGGCGAAGAACACGTGGCTCGAAGTTCTGGGCCAGTCTCTGGGGGTGATGGCCCGCTCCATCGGCTCGTTTCTGGGCCGCGAAGTGGCCTGCCTGGCCGGCCGGGAAAACGCGCCCAGCCCGAACGTCGAGGAATGGGCGTCGGTCTCCTTGACCTTCACGGAGATTCCCCTGGCCCCGCTCCTGGCCGTCTTCAGCCCGAAGTTCTTGGCCACGATTTCCGTGCCGGACCCGGAGGGCACCGCCGAGAGCGCCTCCGGGCCCGGCGCCGAGCCGCACGGCGACGCGCGCGCGCCCGGCCCTGAGACGCCCGACGCCAGCCATGTGGCGCTGCGTTCCCGCACCCTCGAACTCCTGCTCGACGTAGATCTGCCCGTGAGCATCTCCTTTGGAAAAGCGGAGCTCCCCATGAGGGACGTTCTGAAGCTGACCACGGGGTCCATCGTCGAGCTGAACTGCGGAGCCAACGAGCCGGTCGAAGTGCTGGTCAACCACTGCCCGATCGCGCGCGGAGAAGTGGTCGTGGTGGAGGGAAACTACGGCGTGCGCATCCAGCAGATCATCAGCCGCCAGGAGCGTATTCGGAGCCTTCGATGAACCCGTTCGTGCTCCCCATGGCGGCCCTCGGCGGCGTGGTCCTGGCGGGAACGGCGGTGAGCTTCCTGGCGCTCATCCGCGCCAGAGTTTTGCTGCGTGAGGTCGAGCAGCAAGGCAGCGCCGGCCTAAAGCAGTGGGAAACCACGTTCCAGGCCATGAGCCGGGATTTGAACGCGCTGGGCGCACAACTGGGAGATATCGAGCAGCATCCGCCGGTGCCGGCGGCTCCCGCTTTTTTTCGGCCCGGTTTGAACCTGAGCACCCGCTCCCAAGCGTTGCGCATGTTCCGCCAGGGCGAATCCCCGGAACGAATTGCCATGACGCTGGAAGTGCCCCTTCAGGAAGTCGATCTCTTGCTCAAGGTCCAGCGCATTATCATCGGCAATCTTTGAATCGCACCCGCCCCAATCCGGACGATGCGCGAACCCAGAGTCCTGAGCCTTCCAATCACTGCGCAGGTCTCATCCTATCGCAGCGAGACGCGTCCGATCCGGACGACCGCAACCGCAAGGCCTAAGAGCAGCAGGCTTCTTCTAATCGAATCGCTAGCAAGCGGTTGCCGGACAACGACGCGTCCAGCATTGATCGTCAGGCCAACGAGCCAGCCGTCGGCCCACTTGAAATCGGTTATGATCGCATGCTCCAATTGAGCGTGACAGTTTGGACAGACAGCCAACAAGTTACTCGGATGATGGCCAACTTCCGGGTCGAGATGGTGTGTTTCAAAGCACGGCTCCCCGTTCCGCTTCTCGAAGGTGAAAGAGCAAAGCTGACATTTCCCATCGTGCAACTCCCGAAGCAGGACGCGGATTCCCGAAGGTACACCCTCGTGGCGCTCGGCCGCGCGCGGAACTATTCTGGGGCGAGGCTGGCGTACCGACTCCTGCGCGATACGCAACAACTCCTCTCGGGCCAGCTCTCGCCCGCGCTTTCCGGTCAGCCGTGATACTGTATGTAATTCCTGTGTGGCGTTGGTATCCGTTTGTGCGGCGTGAAGCTTCTGCCGCGCCTTTTGCTCTTCTCGCTCGCGAACAAACCGGTCCAAGGCAATCCGGTATACGCGTCTATCCAGATCTTCGAGCGTGATTGAGATCAGGTCCCCCTCTTGCACGCCCCTCCTGGAAAACCAGCGGCCAAGGCCGAATATCCGACTCTCTTTGACTGTGGGATCGTAAGGATGAAAGGTGAGTGCCTCTGCCTTTTCCTCGTCGTCAAAAACGACCTGGATTTGGACCCTCTCGCCAGGAAACATGCCCTTAAACTTTTGTGGCAGCGCGAGCAAGCCCTTCTCTAGGCGGCTGGCAGACGCGCGGATCGTGAAGCGTCGCCTCTCGGTGCTCCCACTCATAGACCTACGGCCGGGACTCTGCTGCCAATTCCGCTATCGTTCCATTCGGGCCGGTAATGAGGCTTTCACTATTCGGCTTCGCGCCCTCCGGCTATGATTGTAGCGCGCGCCGGGCACACACTCTTAGCGCAGATCGCCGATAATGAAGGGAGCCTATGACCGTCGAGATCGAAGGCGTCGCCTTGCACCTGGCCCATCCGGATGAAGTCGCCGTCCAGTGGGTCGGGCAAGATGAGCTCATGCGGCAATTGCTGGCCGCGTGGATGGTGGTGAACGAACAGGACGTGCCCATGAACCCGCGCCTGCTGGGCAAGCCAGGCGTCGGCAAGACCACCCTCGCCTACGCCGCCGGCAAGCGCATGGGGCGCGATGTGTACATCCTGCAAGCCACCATGGACACGCGCCCGGAAGACCTGCTGATCACTCCCGTGATCGAGGGACAAGGCAGCCTCCGCTACGTGGCATCGCCGCTGGTCACTGCCATGCTTCGCGGCGGCGTCGCCATTCTGGACGAGGGCAACCGCATGAGCGAGAAAAGCTGGGCCAGCCTGGCGCCGCTGCTCGACAATCGCCGCTATGTCGAGTCCATCGTCGCCGGTATCAAGATCAAGGCCCATCCCCATTTCCGGCTGGTGGCCACCATGAACGACGACGCCTCCACCTTCGAGCTGCCCGAGTACATTCACTCGCGGCTCCAGCCCCAGATCTTCATCGACTTTCCGGAACGCGACGAGGAGTACCACATTCTGAAAGAGAACCTTCCCTTCGCCGAAGAACGCATCCTGAATTATGTGACGGATTTTCTGCAAATGGCCCACGCCGCCGACGAGCGCTACACCGTCCGCGACGGCATCAACGTGGGCCGTTTCGCCATCAAGCTGAAGAGTCTGGCAACCCAGCGGACCGACGAGACCGAGGCGCTCGGAATCGCCATCGTTCAGGTGCTGGGGGAAGAAGCCCTGCGGTATGTCCGGAGAAACCGACCTTCCGCTTCCTGATCCGGGAAGCCTCGAGCGCGGGCGCTTCACCTACTTTCCGGTAGTGCCGGGCCGCCTGGAGTTCGCTATCGAGGTGCGCCAGGCGATTCTCGGCCAACGCCCGCAAGTGATCGCGCTCGAATTGCCGGCCAGTTTGCAGGGAGCCTGGATGCGCGCCGTGGCGCGCCTGCCCGAAATGTCGCTGATCTTCTACCCGGACGAGGCTGCGGACCTCGACCGGGCGATCTACGTGCCCATCGAGCCGGCCGACCCGTTTACCGAGGCCATCCGCACCGGCCTCGAAATTGGCGCGGAGATCGTGTTTGCGGATCCCGAGGCCAGCCAGCGGCCGCACTTGAAAGACGCCTACCCGGATCCCTACGCCATCCGCCATATCGGCCTGGCGCGGTATATCGAGGCGTACCGCGTTTACCCGCAGCCGCGCTCCGAGGAAATTTCACGGCACGCCGCGGGCATCGCCTGGAAACTGCAGGGCGCCGATCCTCTGGCGAATGTCCTGGTGGTGGTGTCGCTCAACCTGCTCGACCCCTTGCTGGACGCCATGGAGGAACCCCAGGCGCAGCCCCTGGCGCGCACCCACCGCGAGGGCGTCGAGCTTTTCAACCCGCACCCGGAATCGCTGGCTGAGATCGCGATCGAATATCCGCAGCTTCAATGGCGCTACGAGGCTTTCCGCCGCCTTCCGGCGGACTGGCGCCTCATCGACCGGCGGCACGCGCAACTGGCCGTCTTCCGCGAAGCCGAAACGGGGTATGAAGCCTCGGCCGGCGAGCGCATCGCCCACTGGCAGCGGCGCCTGCTGGCGCGCTATACCCGCAACCTGGCGCTGGCCGGGAATGAACTCTCGGCCGGCCTCTACGACCTGGCCGTGGCGGCGCGCGCCGTGGCCGACGACAACTACGCATGGGAGGTCTGGGAGGCGGCCGGCCGCTATCCGCCTCAGAACGCCGCCTCGGACCTGGTCACGGTTCGCGTTTCGGGCGAAGAGGTGTGGATGGATACCAGGCGCATTCGCCTCCGCCGCCGCTTGCCGAGCACCAAGCGACGCCTCCGCCCTATTGGATTGAAGCCGCGCAAGAAGGAGAAGTCTCCGGGCGAATGGGCCAGCCAGTTGAACGGCCCCGGCATCTGTTCCTATCCGCCCGAAGACCTCATCATTGAAGACTACGGCCGCTTCCTGAAGAAGAAAGGCAAGAGCATCCTTTCCGAGGAGCGCGTGCGCGTGGAGCCGTTTACGACCTCCATTCTGGACGGTATCGATATGCGCGAGACCATCCGCAAGTGGCACGAGGGGCGCATTTACGTGCGCCAGTTCCAGAAGATTCACGGCGAGGTGGGCGCGGTGGTGGTGATCTTCGATGAGGATCGCGACAACCGTTACCCCTACATGACCACCTGGCTGGGCGAGAACCAGAACGAATCGGACATGGCGTTTTACTCGACCTTCCCTTTCGACCACCTGGTGGGGCCGGGCATGGGACGCGCCGAGTACGGCGGGTTCCTGATGACACTTCCGCCGCGGCGCCTGTACGACGTTTGGCAGGACGCGGATTACCAATTCGCGGAGTCGAAATCCGAGCGGTTACTGCTCGCCGCGCTCGATTATTCGATTCATCGGCACGTAGTTTACGTCGCCGCCAAGCCGCCCCGTTCCATTTTCAAGACGGTGGCCACGCGTGCCGGCCGCACCATCGTCTACATTCCCATAGGCCAGCTTTCCCCGGTCTCTCTAAAGAAGATCCGCATGGTGCACGTGCTGGACGGCTACGACAAGCGCGAGATGGCGAAAGACTACCTGTAGCGCATTTCAATTGCACACGGCCGCCGATTCCAGGCTGCGCACTTTGGCCGAAAGCGTGGTCCGCTTCAGACGGAGCATGTCGGCAGCCGCCTTCTTGTTGCCCCCGGTCTTGCGCAGCGCCTGATCGAGAATACTGCGTTCGATAAGCGCCAGCGTCAGCTCGTAATCCAGTCCATCGTCGGGCACCGAGACCAGCGGGATTTCGCCCGGCTCCGCCGTGCTGGCGCGAGCCGTTGGCAACGGAAAATCGGCGGGCACCAGCAGGATGCGATCGCCACTCAATGCGATGGCCATCTCGACGGCGTTCTCCAGTTGGCGGACATTTCCCGGCCAGGAGTACCCACACAGCCGTTCCAGGGCTTCCGGACTGAGCGACTTGAGCGGGATATGCTCCAAACCGCAAATCTTGCCGGCGCAATGCGCGGCCAGCAGCGGGATGTCCACGCGCCGCTCGCGCAGCGGCGGCATGTGGATCGGCACTACGTTCAAACGGTAGTAAAGATCCTCCCGGAACCTGCCTTGCTCGATTCTCCGGAGCAGGTCGCAATTGGACGCGGCCACCACGCGAATGTCGACGCGCACGGTCTCGGAGCTTCCCAGCCTTTGAAACTCGCGTTCCTGGAGAACTCTGAGGAGCTTGGCCTGCAGGTCCAGCTCCAGGTCGCCGATTTCGTCCAGGAACAGGGTGCCTCCCTGGGCTAACTCCAACCGTCCGATCCGGTTCTGAACGGCTCCCGTGAAAGCTCCGCGGACGTGCCCGAACAACTCGGCCTCGAGCAGGTTTTCCGGCAGCGCGCTGCAGTTCACCGGCACCAGGGCGGCGTGGCGGCGGGGGCCGGCCATGTGCAGAGCCCGCGCGGCGACCTCCTTGCCGGTACCGGTCTCGCCGGTGATGAGGACCGTCGAGCGGCGCGCGCCCACCATGCGAATGATATGGCATACTTGCCGCATTTCCCGGCTTTCCCCGATCAGCAGGCGCTCCCACTCCTCCCTCCCGAGGCTCCCCGCCAAATGGGCCAGGCCACGCGTCCTCCGCTCCTCTATGGCCTGTTCAATCTGCGCCCCAGCCTCGGCGCCGCTGGCCAGGAATTGATATACGCCCAGCCGCGTCAAGCGCACGGCATCGGAAAGCTGCGCTTGGGGGTCCCGGATCAGCACGGGAGTGCCGGGCGCCAGCCGTTGTACCTCTTCCAGCAAAGCGGCGGGGCTCCAACTGGCTATTGGAAAATCCAACACAATGGCGCCATAATCGCATCGCCGCAACCCTTCCAGCGCCGTTTCCGGCACGCGGCATTCGGTTCTCCAGGTGGCCGCCTGACCGGGCCATTCAGCCCCCAATCCGTGTAAGGCCTCGCTAATCCACAGAACTGGTTCGGCTCTCATGGCAATTCCATAGCAGCAATCGGCAAAAACCGGCAAAGCTTTAGAAGAGATGTTCGAAGTTTTTGCAAAAGCCGCTAAAGAGCCGGAGGCTACCTGCCGATAAATAGTCTAGCCAAAGGATGGCACGCCGAATGAGAATCGATGGTCAAAATCTAACGGGCGCCACCCCCGCCGAGTCCGGGCGGGCCCTGGAAACCGAGAAATCCAACCGCAGTCAAGGGGTGCAAACTGGAACCTCCGCCACCGACAAGACCGGTGACCGGGTCGAGCTTTCCAGCACCCTGGAAACTCTTTCCCGCGCCTTGTCGGCTAGCGGGTCCGAGCGCTCCAGCCGCATCCAAGCACTGGCAGCGCAATATCAGAGCGGGAACTACTACCCCGACTCCGCATCCACTGCCCGCAGTATGATTTCCGAGGCTTTGCTGGCAGAAAGCCCGTAATATGCCGGCAACCGAGGTTGTGAAACGGCTCCTGGCGGTCCGCTCGGAAGTGGATCAAGCGTGCGACTTGTTGATCTCCCCTTCCCCAACAGCCCTGGATTCCTGCTCGCGCCTGCTTGCGACGGCAAGTTCCCGGTTGGCGCAATTGCAGCCGCATTTGCGCCAGGGAGCCGGGAATCCCGCAGCCCGGCAAGAAGCCCGCCGCTTGCGCACCGCCGTTACGTGCGCCAGGCGCCTGCTGGAAAACGCCTCCCGCTTCCATGTCAACTGGGGCCGGCTGCTCGGCTCCCTCAGCGCGGGGTATACCGAGCGCGGCGACCCGGCGCCGGTGACACGCCGGGGGCGAATCTGCGTTCAAGGCTAAAACGCCATGGTCAGCCTCCTCTCCACCCTGCTTACCTCGGCCAGCGCACTGACCGCCTACGAGCAGGTGCTGGAGGTAACCGAGAACAACGTGGCCAATTCCTCGACTCCGGGTTATGCCGCGCAGGCTCAGGATCTGGATGCCATGCCGTTCGACCCCTCGGAGGGGTCGGCCGGCGGCGTCACAGCGGGTGTGGTCCAGGATTCCCGCGACCAGTATGCCGAGCAAAACGTCTGGCAGCAATCGGTCTTGCTGGGACAAGCCAACCAGAACGTCAGTACCTTGACCGCGCTACAAAACTACTTCGACATCTCGGGCAACACGGGCATCGACCAGGCGCTCAATAACCTGTTTTCAGCCTTCTCCGCCTGGGGGCAGTCCCCCACCGACACGGAGGCGCAACAGACCGTAATCGACAACGCCACCGATCTGGCCACTGCCTTCCAGCAAACCGCTTCCGGTATACAAGGCGTCGAGCAGAATACCGACCAGCAACTGCAACAGACGGTGGCACAGGTCAACAGCCTGGTTGGGCAACTGCAGGGCTATAACACGCAGATCATGGCAGGCGACCGGAACGATGCCGGGCTGGAGGCCCAGGTTTACTCGACGCTCGAACAACTCTCCCAGTACGTGGATATCAACGCCACCCCACAGGCCGACGGCTCGGTGACGGTGCTGCTCGGCGACCAAACACAACTCTTGGTAGGGGCGCAACAGTACAGCATCAGCAGCGCCTTCCAGGTGCCCGCTGACGCCACCAATCCCCAGGCGCCGCCGCAAGCGCAGATTCTGGCGTCCGACGGCACCGATATCACCGCCAACGTCACCAGCGGCCAACTAGGCGCGCTGGTAAACCTGCGCAACCAGGTGCTGCCTTCCTACATCGGGGGATCCTACCAGGTGGGCGACCTGAACACCATGGCGCAACAGTTCGCCGACTGCGTAAACCAGGAGCTGACCTCGGGCAACGTCTCCGACGGGCCGCCCGCGCAGGCGGGCGCGCCCCTGTTCACCTACGACACCACTAACGACTCCAACGTGGCGGCCACGCTGGCCGTAGACCCCACGGTCACGGCCGGCCAGTTGGCCGCCATCGATCCGGGCCCGCCCGAGGTCGCCAACGGAATCCCCCTGGCATTAGCCCAGTTGTCGGCCCCGCAAGACGCCGCGGACGAGATCAACGGCGCCAGCTTCACCGACTACTATGGAAACATGGCTACGGAGGTCGGCAGCGCCTTGAGTGACGCCACCAGCCAGCAAACGGTTCAACAGTCGTCCGTGGCGCAAGCCCAGAACCTTCGCCAGCAGGTTTCCGGGGTCAACCTGGATGAGGAAGCCATGGAGGTGGTCGAATTTGAGAGGGCCTACCAGGCAAACGCGCAATTGGTTACGGTCTTGGACCAGCTCACCGACGACACCGTCAATATACTTTCGACCACCACCTGAGCACTGACATGATAACGAACCTCGATCCCGAATCCGCGCTCTTCCTGGCCGACATCAACCGGCTTCAGCAGACCCTCTCCCAGGCCACCGCCCAGGTCTCTTCCGGCTTGCAAATAAACGTTGCCTCCGACGCGCCCGATCAAATCGATACCCTGCTCCAGCTTCGGGCCGACGAGGCGAGCAATACTCAGATCCAGTCCAATCTGACGCTGGCTCAGACGGACGCCCAGAGCGCCGACACGGCCCTCGGCTCCGCCATCCTGCTCATGGATCGCGCGGTCACGCTGGCGACCCAGGGAGCCACTGCCACCTCCACTGCCAGCACCAACGCCGACCTGGCCCAGGAAGTCCAGTCCCTTCAGGAGGAGATGGTCTCGTACAGCCAGACCCAGGTCAACGGCCGCTACATATTCAGCGGCGACCTGAATGGGAGCCCGTCGTACGCCCTGGACCTCAACGCCCCTAATGGTGTCGATCAGCTTTCGAACGCCGCATCTACGGTCCAGATTCAGGACCCCGCCGGCGGATCGTTCCCGGCTTCAATGACGGCGCAACAGATTTTCGACGATCAAAACGCCGACGGCACTCCCGCGACGGATAATGTCTTCGCGGCATTGAACACGCTTCGAACGGCTCTCTCGAATAACGATAGCGACGCCATCGGCGCCTCCATCACCAATCTCCAGGCGGCTTCCGTGCACCTCAATTCCATGGAGGCGTTCTATGGCACGGTGGAGGACCGCCTCCAGGATGCCAGCAACTTCTCGAGCAGCTACGATACCCAGCTCCAGACCGAAATCGGCCAGACGCAGGATGCCAACGTGACCGCCGCGGCATCGGAGCTTACCCAGGCCACTACGCAGCTTCAGGCGGCCTACCAGGCGCAAGGCGAAATGCCGAAAACCAGCCTCTTCCAGTTTCTCGGCTGAGGGTCACCGTGGTGCAGGCGCACGATGCTTGTCCTGAGCCGAAATCGCCCTTGACCGCAGGGGTTTAGAGTGTAATACTAGATGCTCTAGGACTAATACCGAGACGTGAGGGAGTAGTGTGATTTGAGGCGCGGGGATTGCGATCATGACGTCATGGGTTTTTCGGGGAGCGTTGGCGGCGGTGGTGCTGCTTGTGGTGCGCGCGTCGGGAGCGAACGCCAGCACCTTGTGCGCCTCTGGCCCCGACACTGTCAGTTACTGCGCTAACATCTTCGCGACGGAGATCACCCAGCAGGAGGCCCCGTGGAGCCAGAGCGTCTCTTTGCCGGTGTTCAATCAGGCGGCCTTCTCCACCCCGGGGTATGTTGCCGTGCTGGCGAGCGTCGTGGTTACGCTGGACTGGAACATGACCGGCGATTTAGACGTCTATAACGTTGATTACTATGAGTTACCCGCTACGCCGACGCACACCTTCGACAACGGAGTTGCGAGCGTTCCGCTGAAGGTCACAGGCCCGGGTTTGGCCGTGCATGCTACCGCGATGACTGGCCCGATCGCGAGCGCCACCTCGACTCCGACCACCGAGTCCCAAAACTCCGTTCCCATAACGCCCCACTATGGCGACCCGGTTCCGGGATACTTGGGCGAAAGCACATATCAGGGCCTGATGGGAAGTGGCACCTCCTCCAGTTCCCCGCTCAGTCTCGCGGCATATGAAAGCTTCGGTCCTGGAACTCTTACTTTGACTGCTGCGGCGACTTCTTTGAATGCTGGAGGGCTGGGGGGGATTTACAGTGGGACGGAACTCAACGGATCCGGGACTCTTGCCTTCAGCGGAAAGGTGAATGCCGGCGGGGCAGTGGAGATCACCTACGACTACGACTACGATGTGCAGCCGATCCCGGAACCCGTAACCGTGCTCACAGTCGGACCGGCACTGATCGGTGTCGGCCTTATCTTTCGGCGGAAGCTAAAGAGGGCGTAGCTGGGCTCTATGCCGGGGCCCGCGGCCGGCTTCTCGATGAAAACGTCTCTGTCCTACTGCGGAGTAAACGTCGACACTGCACCGAAGCGCCGGTAATTGGCATACGCGATCCGCAAGCGGATGCGCTGCCCTCCGGTGCGGAATGGCAGGGTGTCGTCGGCATAGGTGTATACCGGGAACCAGTGCCGGCCGTCGATCGGCTTGCGGATGGTGGTGAAGCGCGGGAACAGGTTCTCCGTCTTGGTGGTCCGGATCTGCGGCACGGCCTGGCCCTCCAGCCGCACAATGTTGTACTCCTTCCTGTCCACCCAGATCATCCCGTCGAAGAACCTCTGCCCTTCGAGAATCTGGCGCGGACGCACCTGGAGCACCCAGCAGTCCACGCCGTCCATGGTCTCTTCGCCGCGGAACTTCGTCTCGTAATTCCAAAGCCGCTCTTCCGTCAGGACGAGCGGTTGAATCTCGCGGATGTCGTGAAAATCTTCGTCGCTCAAGAGGAGGTATTTCAGCCGGTTCTCGGCTCGCCCGACAGCCTCTTCGGTGCGCTCGTGCTGGGGCGAAAAGACGATATCCCGGACCTCGCGATACGCCCCGCGCGCAGCGCCGTGGTCGTCCAACTCGTCGATGGTGACAGTTTGACGGTACATGTATTCATTGCGCTCGGCCTCGGTTTCGGTCTCGCGGTGGGCCACCAGTTTCGGCAGGCCGGCGGGCGGATCTTGAGCGCGCGCCGGGGGCGCGAAAAGCACCGATGTTAGAATGAAACCGATGGCGAAAACGCTCGGCAGCTTCCAGGCGGCGGTGCCGATTGGCTGGATGGCGCTGGGCGTGGCGGGCGTTCTGTACGCGCGGCTTAATGGCATTCCAAGCTGGGCGGCGGTGCCGGTCCTGGCCGCCTTCCTCGTGGAATATCCATTTTATCTGGTTCCGGCCTTCCCCACGCTGCGGGAGCGCCTGGCCGGAGCTCGCCTGCCGGGGTTCCTGCTGGCCTCGACGGTGCTGCCTTACCTGGTATGTTGCTGCGGCGCAGTCGAGTTTCAATGGATAGGCCTGGTGCGCCTGGCGGCGCTCTCGCTGGCGCTGGGCCTGTGGTACGTGGTCCTGCCGGCAAACGCCCTGACGGATATCGCCTTCCTGTCGCTCATCGCCGGCGTGATGCTGGGCAGGTACTTCGATCCTATTTATCCCAAACCCTACCACGGCGTGGATGCGACCTATCTGGGGAAGCTGGCATTGATCCAGATGACCGTCATGACCCTGACCCTGGAGCGGCGCATTCACGAGACCGGCTACGGCTTCTTGCCGAAGTGGAATGAATGGCGCATCGGCGCGCTCCACTACCTGTATTTCATCCCGATTGGGCTTCCCCTGGCGCTGGGGCTCAAGGCAGTACGTTTCGCCGCGCCGGCGCCGCTGTGGGTCGTGGCCGGAACCTTTCTCGGCATGTTGTGGGTGCTCGTGCTTTTCGAAGAGTTCCTGTTTCGGGGCGTGCTCCAGCAATGGATCGAAGAGTGGACGTGGAGCCGGACGGCGGCCCTGGTCATCACATCGCTGCTGTTTGGCTTGGCCCACCTGTGGTTCCGGAGCTTCCCCAACTGGCGGTGGGTAGCGGTGGCGACGGTGCTTGGATGGTTCTGTGGCCGGGCGCGCAACGAGGCTGGCGGCATCCGCGCCGGAATGGTCACGCACGTACTAGTAGTCACAACCTGGCGGGCTTTCTTCGCATGAGGATGTCAGAACTATATTCTATTTACAATCAATGCGTTACAAAAATTGGTATAGTGTCCACCAAAAATTCCGATAAAAAATACATTTTTTTGTTGATTCCGGAATCGAAATCTATTATTATTGGAAGTAAGCCGGGGAGGCAACTCCCACCAAAGCGAGACTAACCTCTAAATAAAGACCCCTGAAGCAATCCTCCCCGGCGCCCGAAAGGGTCGGAGGTCTTCCAAAGAAGAAACCCCAAGCGGTGAGTTTCCGCCGTGGGCTTCCCGTTCGAACAACGATACGCGTCGTAGTCGGCACTGCATGATATGATGGCAGATTCGTCTTAGAAAGACTGCCCCGCATGAGGATGCTCACGGTTCTGGGTTCGACAGGGTCGATTGGAACCAACACTTTAGATGTGGTTCGCCGCAACCTCCACCAGTACGGTGTGTACGCCCTGGTGGCCGGCAAGAACGTGGATCTTCTGGCTGCCCAGGTCCTGGAGTTCCACCCCAAACTCGTGGTTGTTGCAACCTCCGACTGTTTGGCACGTCTTTCAGATAGGCTCACAGCGGCCGGTCTGGCTCGCACGGAGTGGCCCGAACTGCTCTGGGGTGATGCGGCGCGGGTTCAGGCTGCTACCGCAGCGGAAGTCGATACGGTGATTTCGGCGATCGTGGGGGTGGCTGGCCTGGAGGCCACGTACGAAGCTGTCCGATCAGGTAAACGGGTGGGGCTGGCGAACAAGGAAGTCCTGGTTTCGGGCGGCAAGCTCATAATGGAAGCGGTACGGGAGCACGGAGCATTGTTGGTGCCGGTGGATAGCGAACATAATGGGGCGCACCAATGCCTGCGCGCGGGCAACCGCAAGGAGGTCACCAGGCTGATCCTCACCGCTTCCGGCGGCCCGTTTCGGAACACGCCCAAAGAAGCCATGGCATCCGTGACGCCGCAGCAGGCGCTCAATCATCCAACATGGAGGATGGGGAACCGCATCACCATCGACTGCGCCACGCTCATGAACAAGGGTTTTGAGGTGATCGAAGCCTGCTGGCTGTTCGATTTCTCTCCGTTGCAGGTGGAGGTGGTGATCCATCCGCAATCCAGCGTGCATGCCATGATCGAATACAGCGATGGCAGCGTGCTGGCGCAGATTTGCGCCACGGATATGCGCATGCCCATTCAGTATGCGCTGACTTATCCGGACCGCTTCGAGGCGCCGGTGCCCAAGCTGAATTGGGCGGAAGCGCGGACATGGGAATTCCTGGCGCCCGATTTCGACAAGTTCCCTCTGCTCAAGCTGGCTTACCAGTGCCAGGAAACCGGCGGGTCCGCCACGTGCACATTGAACGCGGCGGATGAAATCGCAGTGGAAGCTTTCTTGCAGGAGAAAATCGGTTATTTGTCGATATATGAGATTGTATCGGAGACGTTGTCGAAGATGCCGGTTTGTTCTCCGCGGACGGTTGGCGATATCCTGGAGATTGACCGGGAGTCGCGAGACCTGGCGCGCGGACTGGTAACGGCCCGCGGGGCAGGCTGCGTGACGGCTTGAATCTATATGCTGCTAGTCGGTGAAAACATACTGTGGCTGCTGGTCCTGATCGGGGTCATGATCATGATCCACGAGCTCGGGCATTTTTGGGCGGCCCGTTATTTCGATGTCAAGGTGGAGACCTTCAGCTTTGGGTTCGGCCCGCGCCTGTTCGGCTTCCGCCGTGGCGACACGGATTACCGGTTCTCCTTAATTCTGTTCGGCGGCTACGTGAAAATGGCCGGTGAGCAGATCGGCGATGAGCACGCCGATGACCCAGGCAGCTTGCTCGCCAAACCCCGCTGGCAGCGGCTGGTCATCGCCTTTGCCGGGCCGTTTATGAATGTGGCCCTGGCGGTGGGGCTGCTCACCGGCCTGTTCATGGTGAAGTATCAGAAGGTATCGGACGCCGATATGCAAGCCGTCATCGGCCACGTGATGCCCGATTCACCCGCCGCCAAGGCCGGCATTCAGGATGGCGACCGCATCGTCAAGCTGGGCGCCAAGGAGAACCCCACCTGGGAAGACGTGGGGCTGAAGGAAGTCGAGAGCGCGTACCAGCCCATGTCCGTCACCATCGAGCGCAACGGCCGGCGCTTCGACACCACTGTGACGCCAACCATGGGAGAGCGCTCGGGCCTGGGATTTGCCGGCTGGGACGAGCGCGGCGAGGTCCAATTGGGTGAGATCACGCCCCATCTTCCCGCGGATAAGGCGGGGCTCAAGAAGGGCGACCTGCTGATCGCCGTGAACGGGCAGCCGATCCATTCCGTGTTCAAGTTTCAGGAGATCACGCAGAACAGCGGCGGCCGGCCCGTCGAGATCGAATTCGAGCGGAATAGCGAAAGGCGGCAGATCACGGTGCGGCCGGTCTTCGCCAGCATCGACGGTCCCGAGCGCTGGATGATCGGGGTCATGCCGCAACAGAAACTGAACCTGATCACCACCAAGCTTTCGTTTCCAGACGCCTTTCGTGAATCGGTGCGGCAGAACGCCAAGGGCGCCATGCTGATCGCGGAGTTTCTCAAGGGGGTGGTGGAGCGCCGCATGTCGGCGAAGAACCTCACGGGGCCGATCGGAATTGCCCAGCTCTCCGGCGAAGCGGCCCGTGAGGGCCCCTCGGCATTCATCATCCTGATGTCGATGGTGAGCCTCAACCTCGCCATTTTCAACCTGCTGCCCATCCCGATTCTCGACGGAGGGGTGATTTTGCTGCTGTTCGTCGAAATGGTCATGCAACGGGACCTCAGCCTCAACGTGAAGGAAGCCGTGTTCAAGGTCGGATTTGTCGCCATTATGGTGATTGTGGCCTTCGCCATTTACAACGACATTTCGCGAATCCTGCCGGCGGGATGAAGAACGCGTGAATCCTTGGGGACGGCCCATCATCTGCTAAGCTGATCCACGGCATGCATTGCACCTCTGTCCGCCAGAGCGATCTGCCACACACCTCGCAGCTTCTTCAAGACGTGCTGTATCACCCCGATCGCACGGCGGCCTTTTACCGGCATCCGATTCGCGATCTCGGGGCTTTCCAGGCTGCCGCGCGTGAAATCCAGTTCTCCGACGAGCGGCGCGCGGCGCTGGTGGCGGCTCTGCGGACGCGCAACCCGGCGAGCGCCTCCCTTGACCGCCTGGCCCAGCCCGGCACACTGGCGGTGATGACGGGCCAGCAGGTGGGGCTGTTCTCCGGCCCGGCATACACGGTTTATAAGGCGCTGCACGCAGCCAGGCTGGCCGACTGGCTGACGGCCAACGGGCTCTCGGCCGTGCCGGCCTTCTGGCTGGCCACCGAAGACCACGATTTCGCGGAGGTCAACCAGGCCTGGGTCTTCGATTCGGAGCACCGGCCCGTGAAATTTGAAATGCGGCGCCCGGCGAACGGCCAGCCGGTCGGCGGAGTGGTGCTGGCGGACCCGCCCGTGCGCGAGCTTCGCGCGGCCTTGCGCTCTCTGCCGTTCGGCGACGAGGTGGCGGACCTGGTGGAAGAGACTTACCGTGGCGGCAGCACCATGGGCCAGGCGTTCGGCGAACTGCTCCGCCGCGTGTTGGCGGAGTTCGACATTCTCCAGGTCGACCCCATGCTGCCGGCGTTCCGCGAGCTGGCGGCGCCGGCTCTTCGCACCGCCCTGGAATCCGCGCCCGAGTTGACGGCCAGCGTCCTGGATCGCAACCGGCAACTTACCGGCGGCGGATACCATACCCAGGTGCACGTCGAGGACCACACGTCCCTGGTCTTCTTGCTGGAGAACGGCAAACGCCTGGCGCTGCGGCGCCACGGGCGCGAGTACACTCTGAACGGCCGCCGCTTCACCACCGGGGAGCTGATGGACCGCGCGGTTTCGCTCTCCCCCAACGCGCTGCTCCGGCCAGTAGTGCAGGATTCCATGCTGCCCACCGTAGCCCTGATCGGCGGCCCGGCGGAGACGGCCTATCTGGCCCAGTCGGAGACCCTTTACCGTGCGATTCTGGGCCGCATGCCAGTGGCTGTGCCGCGCGCCGGTTTCACCATAGTCGACAAGCGCAGCCAGAAGCTGCTCGACCGGTACGGCCTGAAGCTTCCGGATTTCTACCATGGAGAAGAGCCGCTGGCCGAGCGCATCGCCGCGAAACTCGTCCCACCCACGTTGACGGAAGCCATGCGCGAGACGGTAGCAGCCGTGGAGAGCGCGGTGGGGCGGCTTCGCGGCGAGATGGCCGGGTTCGATCCCACGCTGGCCATGGCGCTCGACCGCGGCGCGCGCAAGATTCAGTACCAACTCGGCAAGATCGAGCGCAAAGCGGGCCGCGAAGCGCTGCGGCGCGATGCCAGCGCGGCGCGCGACGCGGCATCGCTTTATGGGCTGATCTATCCCGAGCGCCACTTGCAGGAACGCATCTATACGATCCTGCCGTTCCTGGCCACGCATGGTCTCGATCTCGCCGGCCGGATCTACCAGGCGATTCAATTGGACTCGACAGACCACCGGTTGATGATGGTGTGAACAAGCTATCAGCTATCAGCTTTCAGCTGAGACAGCGGGACCGCAAGGGTTTGGCTGATCGCTGACCGCTGATAGCTTCCAGCTACTGCAGCCTGGGGCGCATCTGTTCGTTGGAAATGAGGCCATCGAAGATGGCCAGCACCTGCTTGCGATAGGCGTACACGCGCCGCAGATTCTCGCGGAAGGAGACTTCAAAATCGCGGGCCTGCAACCACTTGTCGAGCATGGCGCGGGGCACGTCGATATCCTGGCGGAGCGTATGAACATCGTGCCCGCGCAGGAAGAGTCCATAGAAAAAAGCCGCTTCCCGCTGGGGCGCCAACGGATCGAAATCGTCTCCCGCCATCATAAACAGCAGCGAAAATGCCAGTATACCGATGCTCCCGGCTATTCGGCAAGTCCCGCTGACTGCTAGACCTTCACGAGGCTCTTGAGAACGCCGTCCCAGGGGGCGCGATAAGGCTTGTTGCACATGGCGGCGGCTTCCTTGTCGCCGATCACCTGCTCCTTATCGGGATCCCAATGGATGGCGCGGCCGATCCGCAAAGACATGTTGGCCAAGTGGCATGTGATGGCCACCCTGTGACCATCTTCCACTTCGCACAGGGGGCGTTTGCGGCTGCGCATGCTGCTCAGCCAGTCGCGTTCGTTCATGGCCATGGTGTCTTCGCCGCCGGTGCCATAGCGGGGGTCGGACTCCACTCCGCCCTTGGATGCCTGAATCCACGGTGTGGGCTTCACATCGGTATAAACGGGACCGCCGATGGGGTGTCCCAGGAATCGCGGGATGTCATTGACCGGATCGATTTTGTTCTCCGGGATGACTTCGTAATTGCCGGCCAGCACCAGGTTGCCCTTGGTTCCCAGGTAGACCTGCCCGCGCTCGGCGGTATCGCCGCGCATGGCGTTGGCTTCGCGGATGGCATAATTCACCGTGAAACCGCCCGGGAACAGCCAGATGGCATCCTGGATATCGGGGGTTTCGCCGTCGTCTTCCAAGACGAGCCGGCCACCGGTGGACATCACCAGCGTGGGACCCTTCACGTTCATGCACCACAACACCTGGTCGATGGTATGAGCCCCTAGGTTAGTCATCTGGCCGCCGGAATAATTCCAGAACCAGCGGAAGTGGTAGAGGGCGCGGTGCCTCTGGTAGGGCGTCTTAGGGGACGGACCGAGCCACATATCGTAGTCGATCTCGGGCGGCGGATCCTCGATGGGAGTCTTGCCGAATCCGGGATAGATGTTGCGATAGGAGGCGATGCGGATGGAATGGATCTTCCCCAGCAGGCCGCTTTCGATGACTTTCTTGGCCGCCGCCACACCTTTTCCCTGGCGCCGCTGGGTACCCACCGTTACGATGCGGTTGTACTTGCGCGCCGCCTGGATCATCCACTTGCCTTCGTCGATGAAGACCGTCATGGGCTTTTCGACGTAGACATCCTTGCCCGCGGCGCAGGCCATGACAGTGAGCAAAGCGTGCCAGTGGTCCGGCGTGGCCACCACCACCCCCTGGATATCCTTGTTCTCGTACATCTTCCGGAAGTCGCTGTACGATTTCGTATTGGGATTTCCGATGTATTCAAGGCCTGCCTCGACGCGCGGCTTATACACGTCGCAGAGGCCGACGATATCCACGTCGTTGAATTTCTTGAAATCGGCGATGTGCTGTTTGCCGATCAGCCCGAAGCCGATGAACCCGACGCCGATACGGTCATTGGCGCCGAGAACCCGCTTGTATTGCGCGGCTGTCAAGGCAGCCGCGCCCAGGAACCCTCGCCGGGTTGTCTGGGCAGTATCCAAGTTATTTAGCATTTGCCGGTCCTTTTGTAGAGCTACGTTCTTACTTATAGCAGATCGCGCGGGATGCGGCGGAGGGTGCCGCATCCCACGCGAATGCTCAGAACCGTTAGAAGTGGTACTTAAGCGCCAACTGGATATTGCGCATGCCTACCGCCGTCCCCGTGATCCAACCGAAATTCGACGGGGGGGCCGTGTTACCGGAGCTGCCATTCCAGCTCACGTTGGGACCGCCCAATGCCACATGGTTGAAAGCGTTGAACATTTCCACGCGCAACTGGAGATTCTGTCGGTCGTTGATGCGGAAAACCTTGATGGCCGAAAAATCGCTGGAGAAGGTGTGCGGGTTGTAAAAGTCGTCGCGGCCACAGTTTCCAAAGGTGCCGGCGAGGGCGTTGGTGAATGCCGCCGGGTTAAACCAACCGAAGATGCTGCGTTGACCGGAGGGCAAATTCGGGTCGATGCCGGTGCAGTTGAGCCGGGAGCCGGGGGGCGCGAAATTGGTCCCGCCCGAATCCCATGAAGACGCGTTTCCGGGGAGGCCGCTTTGAATGGTGGTGATGGTGGTGAACTGCCAGCCGCCCACTATGCCGTTCACGATCCCTCCATAATTCAGAAACTGCTGGCCTTTACCGAATGGCAACGCCCAGAGGATGGAAGTGACGAAACGAGCCGGAACGTTGAAATCCGAGGGGGAGTATTCGCACGTAAGGGGGCAGAGCGAGTTCTCGGGCGCGAAATCGTTTCCAGGGCCACGGATGGCGCTGGTGTTATCCAGGGACTTGGCAAAGGTGTAGGCGAACGAGGTGGTCAGGTTGCGGAGACGCTGAGTCAACCTGCCGCTGAGGCCATTGTAATTCCCAGTGCCGTCGCCGGTCAGATACTGAATTCCCGCACCTCCAAATTCCGGATAGGGCAGGCGTTGAACCACCGGTAAGCTGGCGTTGAGAATCCCCTGATTCTCATTAATCAAGTGGTCCAGGTGGCGGCTTTCCGAGCCGATGTAACTGACCTCCAGCAGGGTCGATTTGCCGAGCGTGCGCTGGACGGTCATCAGGTACTGCATGCTGCGGGTGGTGGGCAGGTTTGGATTCGCGCCCCAAGTGAGGCCGATGGGGATGGTGACCGGAAATGCCGAGGTATTGATGAAATTCGTGTAGGTCCAAACTGGCGGCGCATAGGTGTTGGCCGTCAGTGCGCCGGTTCGGCCTCCCAGTCCGCGATTCAGGTCGAAGATGGAGTTCTTGCTTTCCTGCGAGTTGAAGATGCCGATACCGGTGCGGAACGACCATTTGTCCGAGGGGCTATAGGCGATCCCGAGACGTGGTTGGTAGTTGTGGTAATCGGTGTTGACCAACCGGGCGCCCAAGCTCCCATTCCTGGTTACTTGCAAAGGAGGGGAGCCGGCAACTGTCGCGTTGACGCTTTGCCAATAGGGCTCGTATTGAAAGTTGATGCCGTCGTAGAAATTCCCGCTGCCGGTGCGGACGTAAACCGGGTGCAGAGCCATGTTCGGCACATCCGCTTGATTGGGAATCGGCTGCTGGAGATCGACATTCACCTCGTGGCCGGATACATCCTTCAGGGGCTGCTCCACATCCCACCGGAAACCGTAGCTAACGGTCAGGTGCGGGTTCACGCGCCAAGTGTCGTCGATGTAGGTCGCCCATTCGCTGGCCCTGAAATCGGCCGAAGCCAGCGAGACGGCGATAATGCCGTCATAGGAATCGCCCAACATGAAGTCCCCGCCGATGTAGCCGCCGGACCCATTTCCGTTAACCCCATAGGTGTTCGTGTACTGGCTGTCGAAATAGAACTGGCCGCGGGGGAATTCGTTTCCGAGCTGCGGAAACTCGTCATACCGGTACTCTCCACCGAAGCGCAGCGAGTGCTTCCCGATGACCCAGGAGAAGTTGTCGGTCCACTCGTAATACTTGTCGTTGATCTGGAACGGGCTGCTGGTGGGGTTGCCGAAGCCGGTCAGGTTCTGAGCATTCATGGACATATTGGGGATGCCCCAGGAATTCTTATCCGTGACATTCACCGGCATGTTCAGCTCGGCGTCCACATTCTCGATGCCCGCCAACTGCTGGGTGATATTGTTGAACATGGAGTTGTAGCCGAAGCGCGCCTCGTTCACCTTGGTCGGGGAAACGGTGCGAGTGTTGGACACCACCCACTGGCCGGCCCGGGTGTACAGAGTTTCACCGTCCGTGGTCATGCCGACGGAGGGCAAACTGGATTCGTCGTTCCAACTGTAGCGGCCGAACCACTGGGATTTCGCGCTCTCGTTGAAATCGATGCGCTCGGTGAGAGTGTCCCTGGTGACCGGGTAAAGTCCAGTCCATTGATAGTTATTTAGAGGCGCTATGGTCTGAGAGGGTATATTCGGCAAGGGATCGAACTTGCTGGCCAGAAGTATGGAGTCCGCGCTGAGGCGGCTCTGGGGAATCTGGTTGTTGGGGAAATCCGTCTGGGTCATGGTGAGGAGAGCCCCGGTGGTGGGGTTGGTTGTGTAAGCGCGCGAGTTGGGGTCGGCCAAAACGTAACCGGCAGGGAGAAGAGCGGAAAAGTCGCCGGTTCGCATGGGCGCGGTCAGCGTTGTGTTAGTGTTGTTAATCGCCTGGCGGGAAATGAACGACTCAAAGTTCGACATGAAGAACAGCCGGTTGTGTCCGTTGAATACCTTCGGAATCCGAATGGGCCCCGTCAGCGTGTAGCCGAATTGATTCTGGCGGTAAGGCTTATTCGGAGGAGAGGGATTGGTGGCACTGCGCTCGTACGCGAGGAAGTCGTAAGGCCGGGCGTCGAGAACCTGGTTGCGCAGGAATTCATACGCGTCGAGGTGGTAGTCATTGCCTCCGGGTTTGGTGGAGACGTTGACCTGTCCGGCCTCCCGGCCGAACTCCGCGGGATAAACCCCGGTCTGGACCTTGAATTCCTGAATAGCGTCAACCGACGGCTGCAAGATGTATGTGTTGAAATCGAGGTCGGTGTTGGTGATGCCGTCCAGAGTGTAGTTGGACCAGGTGGCACGCGCGCCCGTCATGGCAATGGTCAGAGTGGAGCGCAAACCGCCCAGGCGGCTGCTGGCCTGCTGGGCGGGACTGAATCCGAAGGCGGTGTTGGTACTCATCGCGGCCAGGCTCCAGAAATTGCGCCCGTTCAACGGCAGGTCCATGATTGCGGTTTCCCCGATCACGGCGCCGACCGAGGCGTTTTCAGTGGCCAACTGCGCCGCGCTGGCAGCCACCTCGACGGTCTGCGTGGATTGACCGACGGCCAGGGAGAAATCGACGCGCACCGTCGCCTCCACCTGAACCTCAACACCCGCCTTGGTGGTGGTATTGAAGCCCGCCGCCACGGCCTTCACGTCGTACATTCCGGGTGGCATATCGGGGAAACTGTAGAGTCCCGCGGTGTTCGTTTGCGTGGACCGCGCTACGTTAGTTGCGGTATTGGTAACCGTAACGGCTGCGTTCGGAATCAACGCGCCGCTCGGATCGCTGACTTCACCGGTGATCTGACCGGCGGTCTGGGCGAACGCCATGACAGACGCCAAGCCCAACAAACCTATAGCTACTAGTAGTTTTCGCATTGAATTTTCGCCCCCAAGCAAAATGCCAATCGTAGCGACATTATCACAAAAGGCCTTACGACGCAAGAGGAAATTTCTATCAATTTCTCCTATTTCAAGACCGTGCGATGTACGGCAAGGTATCATAGACTCTTGCAGATGCCCAACCATGGGTTGAGGATCGGGTTTGTCACGTGCGTCCACCCGATCTACGATCTGCCGCCGGTTGCCATGCAGCGGCAGGACGCTATCGAGGAGCTGCGACGGTGCGGATGCGAGGTGATTGCCGCCGAGACTCCCCGCACGGTCCCCGGCGCCGTTGAGGTTGCAGCCCGGCTGCGAGCCAGCGCCATCGACGTGGTGCTCCTGTTTTTTTGCACCTGGGTGGCGGAAGAAATCACATTGACGCTGGCCGGGGAACTTTGGGATGTTCCCATGTTGATCTGGGCGCTGCCGTACCTGGAGAAGGACGTTCCGATGCCATCGCCCATCAGCGGGCTGGTGGCGTCGGGGTCGAATATCCGGCGGTCGGGGAAGCGTTTCGTGTACCTGATCGGGCACGTGACCCCCGAGCACGTGCGGCAAGTGGCGCGCGCGGCCAGGGCGGGGAAGGTTGCCGGAAGCCTGCGGCGGGCGCGGTTCGGCATGGTGGGATCGGCGTGTCCGGGCATGGTGGATGTGGCGGTGGACGAAGCGGATCTGGAGAAGGCACTGGGCGCGACCGCGATCCACATCGGTCTGGACGATCTGCTCAAGGCCGCACAGGCGGCATCCCCCGGCGAGGCCGCCGCCGCCGCCGAGCGGCTCATCTCTCAAACCGGCGGCGCCAGAGGCATCAGCGAACAGGCGCTCGCGGACAACCTCCGCCTGTACGTCGGTCTGGGGGAACTGGTGCGGCAAAACAAGCTCGACGCTTACTGCGTGCGCTGCTGGCCGGAGATGCGCGACCTGCACAAGATTACGCCCTGCGCGGCGCACGCCTTGATGTCGCAGGAGGGGATACCGAACACGTGCGAAATCGATCTCCCGGCGTTGATTACCACCTACATCTTGAATCGGCTGGCAGGCACACCGGCGTTCAACTTCGATATCACGGGATACCTGGCGGAGGAGGGCGCCATCCAGTTCGCGCACTGCGGCGCCGCCGCACCAGCGCTGGCGGGAGATCCCAAGAGGGCGCTGGTTCGCGTGCACATGCGCACCGGCACCGGCGCAACCGTGGAGTTTCCGTTCCAGGAGGGCATGGCCACGCTGGCCAAACTGCTGCGCCCCCGGGACGGCAAGTTCCGGCTGTTTGTGGCCCGCGGCCGGGTGATCCAGTCGGGCGACAACGTGCGCGGCAGCGTCGCCACCGTGAGGCCGGAGCCGTCGGCAGCGGCTTTCCTGGACACGATGATGCGGGAAGCGGTGGAACACCACGTGGCGCTAGTCTACGGCGACTGGACCAGCGAGCTGGCACACTTCTGCGAGTTCACCGGCATCGAGTACTTTTCTTGAGGGCGCGATGAAAACTCGATACAAGGTCCTGGTTTTCCTTTTTCTGGCTTCAACCATCAGCTACCTGGACCGGGTCTGCCTCTCGGTCGCCGGGCCCTCGATGCAGTCCAACCTCGGCCTGAGGCCCGAGCAGTGGGGATGGGTGGTCGGCTCGTTCGTTCTCACCTATGCGTTGTTCGCCGTGCCAACGGCATCTTTGGGAGACCGATTCGGCGCCCGCAAAGTGCTCACCCTGATCGTGCTGTGGTGGTCCGCCTTCACGTTTCTCACGGGCGCGGCGCGCAATTATCCAGTGCTCATCGTCACCTCGCTGCTGTTCGGCATGGGCGAATCGGGAGCCTACCCGAATGCCACCGGAGCCCTATCCCGATGGTTCCCCAAGGCGGAGCGTGCCAGGGCGGTAGGGGTGGTCTGGATGGCCGCGCGCATCGGCGGCGCGCTGGCGCCCATCATGGTGGTTCCGATTCTCAGGGCCCATGGATGGCGGGCGCCTTTCTATATCTTCGCCGGCACCGGCCTGGTGTGGGCGGCGGTGTGGTATGGGTGGTACCGGGACGACCCGGCGGAGAAGAAAGGGGTCGAACCAGCCGAGCTGGAGGAGCTTCGGAAAGAGTCGAAAACCGCCGCGGGGCTCAGAGGGCACCCCGGCGCGCCGTGGGCCATGGTGCTGCGCAACCGCAACGTCCAGTACCTGATGGCGATGTATTTCGCGTACTGCTTCGGCGGCTACTTCTACCAGTCGTGGCTCCCCACTTACCTGGTGAAAGGACGCGGCTTCACCCAGGAGCAGATGGCCATCTGGTCCTCGCTGCCATTCATCCTGGGCGCCTGCGGCAACCTGATCGGCGGCGCAACCAGCGACCATCTCGGAAAGAAGTACGGGCTGAAGATCGCCCGGCGGACGGTGGGCGCGGCGGGGTTGGGGCTGGCAGGGCTGCTGGAACTGGCGGCGGCGCCGACCCACAACGGCACGCTGGCAGCCATCTTTCTGGGCTTCGGCTTCGGTTTCATGGATTGCATGATGCCGGCAAGCTGGGCCGCCTGCCTGGACATCGGCCGCCAGTACGCCGGCACGGTGAGCGGGGCCATGAACATGGCGGGCCAAGCGGCCTCATTCCTCTCCTCGATTGTCTTCGGCTACATGGTCAGAGCGTTCCACAGCTACGATCTGCCGCTGGTGCCGATGGCGATCACCCTGTTCATCGCCTCGTCGCTGTGGTTGAAGATCGACCCGACCAAGCCGCTGGTTCCGGAAGCGGTGTGAGCCCTTCGGCGTTGTCGCTACTTGTATCCTTCCATGAGCTTCCAGCCCGCCTCGACAAAGAAGGAGAGGGTACGCTGGGTGACGCCGTAGCCGATGAATTCCTGCGGGGACATGCCCTCCGGCTCGTAGGCCTTCAGGAACTCGGGCATCCGGCGAAGCCGATCCAAGGCGTCGGGCGGCACCGCACAATTAATTCGCGCCTCGCGAGGATGGTCATCCTTCACGAACCAGACCTGCGGTCCCGGAGCAATTGACATAATAAGGTTAGCGCCGGCCAACTCGGTTAAGTGGTAGGGCCCGCGCAACGCCGCAACCAGCAGCTCCGACTCGTAGCCTCGCTCCAGGTAGATCTGGTAAGCGCGCTTGGTGCAGGCCAGGCCGGACCAGCGGATGTCGGACTCGGTGACATCGGGATAGGCGTCCTGCGCCACCTCGCGGAGGTAATCGTCAAGGCGGCCGATCATGATCACGGAGTAGCAACGGCCCGGCTTGATCCCATTCGCCTTGGCCCGTGCAATGCCCTTGCGGTGCCGCTCGGCGATGGCCAGGACCTGCGGGACGGTGAAGCTGACCGTGATGGTGGTGGTGATCCCCTCGGCGATGCAGTCCTCCTCGACGTCGAGGCCTGAGAGTGCGCCGGGCAGCTTGACCGCGATGTTGGGCGCCCACTGGTGGAAGCGCCTGGCCATCGCCAGCATGGCCGCCCGGTCCCCGGTGCGCGACGGGTTGACCTGAGCGCACACGTATCCGGTGGCCCCGCCGGTCCGCTGGTACTCCGGAAGAAGCATCTCGGCGCATCGCGTGACAGCGATCTTCATGAGGGCCTCGGCCTGCTGTTCCGCCGGCAGATGCTGCGCGATGACGGCCTCGAATTCCTGGTCGCCCTTGGGCCGGCACTTGGCAATGGCGACGCTGGACAGATAAGGATTGCATGTGACCCCCACCGCCCCGCGCCCCAGAGCCACGGCCAGCTCGCCGACATCGGCCGAGTCGTGCCACCAGCTTGTCTTGGTATTGGTGATAACCCAATTCAGGTATGTGTTGTCATTCATAATCGATGTCTCGTCGGAACCACCTCAACTACATGTCGAGTTCCTTGTGCGCGTAAGCGATGCACTGGTTGTTCAGGTCGTCCTCAAGTTTCACCTGTTCCGCTATGCTCAGCCCGGCGGTCCTCGGCAGCGGCTGCTTGGGGGGATTCTTGCGCACCAGATTCAACATGTGGGCTAAGTCACGGCCCGGCAGCGGGCTGACGGTGTCGTCGAACGTGGCCCAGTACTTCTCAGTGTAAACCGGAATCTTCAAGGGTTCCCGCGTGATCATCTCCAGGGCGAAAAGCATGTTGGGGTCCTTCTGCCGCAGCATTTGGACCATCCCCTTCAGATCCAGCATTCCCGTTCCCATGACCACTTCGGAGAGCAGGTAGCCGTCCTCGTAAGCTTCCACCGCCATGTCCTTGATGTGCGCGAATTTCACATAGGGGAGCAGCGTCTTGCAGGTTTCCATGGGATCTTCGCACAGCGACATGTTGTTGCCGAAGTCCAGGCAGACGCCGAGCCATTCACTTCCCATGCTCTTCAGCCAGGCGGCCTGCTCGGGGGAGCGATAGCCCTTGTGGTTCTCGTAAGCCAGCGCCACACGGTGCTTGCGCAGAACAGGCTCGATCAGGGCGGACTGCTTCTTGATGCGGTCGAACATCTGCTTCCAAGGCTCGAAAGTGGCGAATTGCTCGTAGCGGCGGTCGGTGCCGGCGGCGTGGAAACAGCGCGCGCCTGCTTCCTTGTAAGCCTGCACCTGCGCCTCAAACGCCGGCAGGCCGCTCTCATCAGTGGGCAGGCGGGGATCGCATATGAGCCACATGTCCAACGATTCCAGGCGTGCCCGGAACTTCTTGATGGCCTCCGGATCGATGGACGGGGGATTGGTCTGCACGCCCGTCAGGCCGATGTCATGGCAGTGCTGGATAATATCGAATCCACCCGGACCGGGACCCCGGCCGGGAGGTTCGCCGCCAGCGCTGCGGCCGGCGTCCGGACCCCCGCGTCCGCGACCGCCGCCGGCCGCGCGGGACCGCGCGGAGAAAGCCGTAGGCGCGCCGCCCATGCGCGGCTTCCCGTTGATCTGCGCGTTCAATGAAGACGCGGTGGTTGACAACCAGGCCGGTGCGGCGGCGGCCATTGCGATCATCTGCCTGCGGGTCATGAGAAGACCTCCTTGAATTGCGGAATGTCCAACTCCTAAAGAGTAGTCCAATGCGGAGCCTTTTGCACCCTCCCCGGCGGTTCGCCATGGGTCTCAGTGGACCACCGCCAACAGGGCCGCTGCGCGTTCCGCCGCGGCTGCCCGCAAATTGGCTTCCCCCTCGGTGAATCGCATCCGCCCCATCTCCGCGTCCTGGATGTCGCGCCACGTCAGCAACGCCTTCATGATCCCGTCCGGGCTGTGCCCCATTCCCAACAGGTGCCCCACCTCGTGAACCATCACGAAGGCCAGAGCCGCGGAGACCGAACGCTTGGCGCCGGCCAGCGCTTTCACAGGCTGGTAGAACGCATAGGAAGTGACGCATCCCGGGCACATCATGGCATAGCCCAGGGCTTCGCTCGAATGCAGCCGGCCCTGCATTTCCGGCGGCAGCACTTTCACCTCGATTGTCCCGACCGGCGGAAGAGCGCAGTGTTCATCGGGAACGCGGCAGATGCTCCAATCCGTCTCCACTCCGGCCCTCTGGAACGTCTCGCGCGCGGTGTCCGCCGCGGCTTTGAGTATGGCGCCGGGTGCCCCGGCGTAATCGTAGATCATCACCGTAAGTTTAGGCTCGGCGCCGAAGCAGGCCGCCGCCATCCAGGCCGTCGCAACCACCAGTTTCTGAGTTCTCATTTCGCTGCTCCCGGCCGGAACGCGAAAGAAGCTGGTAATCGGGGCAAAAATTTTCCATAATCGAAGCCGGACCCATAAGCCGCTGGAAAGGTTGGCTGGTATGGCGGACGCTCGCGGAGAAGTTACCGAGCTGCTGGGGGAGCTGAAGCTGGGCCGGAAGGACGCCCTCGAGCGGCTGATGCCGCTGGTGTACCGGGAACTGCGCCGTATCGCGGGCCATCAAATGCGGGACGAGCGGGTGGGCCACACGCTGCAACCCACGGCCCTGGTGCACGAAGCTTTCCTCCGCCTGGTGGACCAGAGCCGGACCGACTGGCAGAACCGGGCACAATTTGTCGGCGTGTCAGCCCAACTGATGCGCCGGTTGCTGGTGGATCACGCGAGGCGACGCCATGCCGCCAAACGCGGCATTCCGATCACGCTGAACGAAGGGATTTTTCAGCGAAGTCCTGGCGCCGACCAGACCGAGGAAATCCTGGCGGTGGACGAAGTCCTGGCGCGGCTCGGTGAATTGGACCCGCGACAGGCCCGTGTAGTGGAGTTGCGCTACTTCGGCGGGCTATCGGTGGAAGAGACGGCCGAGGCCCTGGGCATCGCAACGCGCACGGTCAAGCTAGACTGGGCCATGGCCAAAGGGTGGATGAAATCCCAGTTGAGTCCCGGAGGACGATTGTGACACCGGAGCGATGGTCTCAGATCAAGGAACTTTTCAGCGCGGCGCTGGAGACTCCGGAATCGGAACGGGCGCGATTTCTGGAGTCAGCCTGCGGCGGGGATGCGGAGCTGTGCGCCGAAGTGGAGCGGATGCTGGCGGGGAACGAAGAGGCGAGCTGGCAAAGTCCGGCGGCGAAGTTGTTGGCGGTGGCTGCCGAACTGGCGCCTGGGGACACGGTGGCGCATTACCGCATCGAAGCCAGGCTGGGCGAAGGCGGCATGGGCGTGGTCTACAAGGCCAGCGACACGCGCCTGGGCCGCAGCGTCGCCTTGAAATTCATCAAGGTCCAGTTCAGCCGCCATTGGGAGCGCGAGGCGCGGGCGGTGGCGGCGTTGAACCATCCCCACATCGCCACGCTCTATGAAGTCGGCGAGCACGAAGGGGCGCCGTACCTTGCCATGGAATTGGTCGAGGGAAAGCCGCTCAAAGGCCCGCTCCCGGTGAAGCAGGCGATCCAGTACGGCGTTCAGACAGCCGATGCCCTGGCGGCGGCGCACGCGGCGGGCATCGTGCATCGCGACCTGAAGCCCGGCAACATTCTGGTAACGGAAAAGAGGTCCGTCAAGGTGCTGGATTTCGGCCTGGCGAAACTGGCGGATTCGGAGGGCGTGCCGGCCTCCACCCAGACCGTTGGCCTGGCGGGCACGCCAGGCTACATGGCGCCCGAGCAGTTGGAGGGCGAACCCGCCGACACGCGCAGCGACATCTTCGCCTTCGGCTGCATCCTCTACGAGCTGCTGAGTGGACGCCGGGCGTTTCCGGGCGAGACCATCACTGCCGCGCTGACGGCCGTTGCCACTACGGAACCGAAGCCGCTGGACAGCGTGCCGGAGCGGCTGGATGAGCTGGTGCGCCGCTGCCTGCGCAAAGACCCCGCGCGCCGCTTCCAGCACATGGACGACGTGAAAGTGCTCCTGGAAGAGCTAAAGGAGGAATCGGACTCGGGCAAGCTAAGCGCCCCGGCGGGCCTGGCGCCCCCGCGGAGGAGAAAGCCGCGGATTCTGGTGGAGGCTGTGGTTGTGGCTCTGCTCCTGGGCGGCGGCGCGTGGTACTACCTCCGGGAGAAGCCAGCTTCGGTACCGCCGCGCCCGGCGCTTACGCGGCTGACCTTCGACACCGGACTCTCTACGTACCCGGTTCTCTCGCCGGACGGCACACGGGTAGCCTATGCCTCGGACCGCGACAGCGACGGCAACCTGAATATCTGGATCCAGCAGGTCGCCACAGGCGACCGGCTCCGCCTCACGCGGAATAATGCCGATGAGTACGAGCTGGATTTCTCTCCCGACGGCAACCGCATCGCCTACCACTCCGGGCTGGAAGGCGGGGGCCTCTACGTGGTTTCGGCCCTGGGCGGGGAACCAAGAAGGATCGTGCGGGGAGGCCATGGGCCGCGCTTCTCACCCAACGGCGAGACGATCGCTTACTGGGAAGGTGGACCCGAGGGCCCCCGGCTGGCGGGCAGCCTGTTTGTGGTCCCCTCCGCCGGCGGGGAGCCGCGGCCGGTGCGCGCGGAGTTCAAGCGGGCGGGGTACGCGGAATGGTTGCCGGATGGGCAGCACATTATCTTCTTTGCCGATACCGGGCGTGCAACGACCGCCGATGAGGACTGGTGGGTCACGAGTCTGGTTGAGGATGGCACTCCTGCTGTCCGCACGGGATTGATGGAGATTCTGAGGAAGCCGAAGTTCACAAACTGGGGCCATCGGTGGGCCTGGATGGCAAACGGCTCTGGCGGCGGGTACCTGTTGGGTGCAGCTCAGTCTGGGGGCACCGTGAACGTCTGGCGGGTCCCCATCTCTCCCCGGACCTTTCAGGTCAGCGGTACCGCCGAACAGTTGACCTTCGGCACAAACACTGACGTAGCCCTCGGGGCCACAGCGATGCCAGGTGGTGGCGTGCGCATGGTGTTTGCCGACTTGAGAAGCAATTTGGGCATCTGGAGTCTGCCCTTGGACGCGAACCGCGCCTTGGTGAAGGGACCGCCGCAGCGGATCACCGATGAGGAGACCGTGGAACTTAGCCCGGCCATCTCCGAAGATGGCCGGAAGCTGGTGTATGCGTCGGATCGGGGTGGCTCCTATAACATTTGGGCCAGGGACCTGGTCAGCGGCAAGGAAACACGCGTAAACAGCACTCCGTGGGCTGATCCCGCACACATCAGCCGCGATGGCCGCCGGGTCATCTATAGGATAGACCCGCCTCGACCGCAGGAGTTGCTCCAGGTGTACATGGTAGCTGAGGGCGATCCGGTGCTGGTCTGCAACGACTGTTTCATGCCAAATGACCTGACTCGCGACGGAGAGATGTTGATCGACGAAACCAGGCCCCCCACCCGCCTCCGGGTGGTGATGACCGCTCGAAAAGAGGGGATAACTATCCTGAAACATCCCACCTGGGGAGTGTTCGCGGGCCGGCTCTCGCCCGACGAACGCTGGATTGCGTTCCACACCATGCCGAGAATCGATGCTCGCCAAGTCTATGTCGCCCCCTTCCGCGGTCCCGTCCCGATAGAGCAGAAGGAATGGGTTCCGGTGACCGATGACCGGGGGATGGAGCGCTACGCGTCCTGGTCGCCCGATGGAAACACGCTGTATTTCCTGTCCGAGCGCGACGGCTTCCGCTGCATTCGCGCCCAGCGGCTGGACCCCGTCTCAAAGCATCCCGTGGGCCCGGCGTTGGATATCTACCACTTCCACCAGGCACGGCGGTCCCTGATGAATATTACCGACACGGTCTACATCGGCTTCCAAGTCGCGGTTGACAAGGCCGTCTTCGAACTTCTGGAGACGACGGGAAGCATCTGGATGACGGATCTCCCCGCGGAATCCCGGTGAAGCGTCGAAGGCCGCGGTGCCATCATGCTTGTCCCGCGCGACGGACTTTAGATCGCCGGGCCGGGCTGGGGCACGATGCGGACGTACGGCCGCGGCGCTTTCCAACCGCCGGGATACCGCTGCCTGGCTTCTTCCTCCCCCACCGCCGGCAGGATGATTACATCGTCGCCCTGCTTCCAGTTCACCGGCGTGGCTACCTTGTGCTTGGCCGTGAGTTGTATCGAATCGAGCACTCGCAGCACTTCATCGAAGTTGCGGCCGGTGCTCATCGGGTAGCTGAGCGTCAGCTTGATCTTCTTGTCGGGACCGATTACGAACACGGTACGCACGGTAGCGTTCGTGGCCGCGGTGCGGCCTTCGGAAGTATCGCCGGCATCGGCCGGCAGCATGTCATAAAGCTTGGCCACCTTGAGTTCCGGGTCCCCAATCATGGGATAGTTCACCTTGTGACCTTGCGTCTCTTCGATGTCCACGGCCCACTTGCTGTGACTGCTCACCGGGTCCACGCTCAGGCCGACGATCTTGCAATTGCGTTTCGCGAATTCCGGCTCCAACCCGGCCATATAACCCAGTTCCGTGGTGCACACCGGAGTAAAGTCTTTGGGGTGCGAGAACAGAATGGCCCATCCGTTGCCGATCCATTCGTGGAAGTTGATGGTGCCCTGCGATGTTTCGGCGGTAAAATCGGGCGCCTCGTCGTTTATGCGTAACATGGTTTGTCTCCCCTCACTGTGTGAGTAAACGTAGCCACGAATCCCCTCGCGCCTTCGCGGCTATGCTCGATCATACCACGTCCAACCGCCTCGATAACGGCGGCTCAGGCGCGCGCGGCGGGTGGGCTGCCGAACCACCGCTGGAGCCGGCTGGATCCGAAATGGGCCTTCTCTGCGACGAGCGTTTCAGATGGCTCCTGGAAGGTGCCTGTAGGTTTCGGGCCGCTCAAAAAGTCCACGTCGACGCGGCCGACCTGGTCGTGGCCGAACTCCACATAGCAGGAGCCAAACCCCTTGTAAGCCTCGGGTGACGGCCCTCCGCGGATCTGCGCGATGATCGCGGCGGCGACCACGCGCGCCGCGCCTTCAGCGAACACACCCGCTTTGGGAGTGCCCACGCCGTTCACGTCGCCCACGGCGTAGACACCGGGAAAGTTGGTTTCCAGCGTCTTCTTGTTCACAGGCACCCAGCCATAGGCATCGGCGGCAAGCCCGGACTCGACGACGACCTGCGGCACACGATGCACCGGCACGCCGAGAAACAACTCGTATGGCATCTCGGTGCCGTCGCTCAACACGGCCACCTTCCTGCCTGGGTCGAGCGCCTTCACCAGGCTGTCCTTCACGAACCTGATGCCGCGCTCCGCGAACGCGGCGAGGATCGCTCGCGAGGAGTCGGGCGAAGGGGGGATGGGCGTACCGAAGGGCATCACCACCGAGATTTCGGTGGCCTCACGCCGCCCGCGAGCGGTGAGGTAATCGTGCAGCAGAAAGGCCGCCTCGCTGGGGGCAGGCGGGCACTTGAACGACTTCCCCGTCACGCCGACGATGGTCGGGCCCCGCTCGAAGCGCGGGAGCGCGTCGCGCAGTGCGAAGGCTGCTGCAACCGAGTAGAACTCGTTGCCGCCTTCCACCAGCCCCGGAGTGGCCGCCGGATCGAGGTCGGCGCCAAGTGCGACCACCAGCACATCCGCCTCGAACGTTCCATCGTCGGTCACCACGCGCCGGGCGGCCGGGTCGATGGATCGCACCGTGGACTGCAGAAACCGAACGCCCGGTTTGACGATGTCGCTATATCGGTGACGGACATCGGCCGGCATCTGCCGTCCGAACATCACGTCGAGTTTGGAGAAGCCGAAGACGAAGGTATCGCTCTTGTCGATGAGCACGATGTCAATGCCATCGCCGAAGGCGTCGGAGAGAATAGTCGTCAACTCGAGGCCGCCAAAGCCGGCGCCGAGCACTACCACGCGTGTGCGCATGACCGCAGGATATCAATTCTAGGAAGAGCGAGGCGGTTGAAAAGGGCGTCAGACGTTCCGCCGGCTGGGGTCGATCCAGCCCCAGCAGACGGCGCCCGCGACGTATAGCGCGGCGGTCAGGTAGAGTGGCGCGCTCCACGAGCCGAACCACTGGACGCACACGCCCACGATTATCGGGCACAGGACGCCGGCGATCTGGCCGGAGGTGTTCATGACGGCGCTGAGAGTGCCGGCGTGCCGCCCGCCGAGATCGACGCAACAGCCCCAAGCCGCCGGCAACATGAAGTTCGCCACCGCCGCCCCCAGAGCAATCAGCAGCGCCGACGCATAGGGGCTCGCCGTGGATGTCCCGGCCATCAGGCATCCTCCGGCCGCCAGCAGCGCACCCGCGCCCACCGTCGCGCGGCCGATGCGCAACCCGAATCGCCTAGTCAGCCGGTCCGTGGTGAGACCGCCCAACGGGCTGGCCAGGACTCCGAGCGCCAGCGGCAGGCCGGCGAAGATCCCCAGCGAGACGGATGCAAATCCGCGCACGTTCTTGAGGTAAGTGGGTAGCCACGTCACATAGAAATTAAAACCATAGGCCTGGGCGAAGTACATCGCGCAAATCAGCACCGCCGTGCGGTTGGCCAAAAGCGCCTTCCACGGCGTGCCGTCGTGGCTGTGTCCCGCATCGATCATCCGCCCCTTCTCGATCCATTCCAGCTCCTCGGCCCGCACCGCGGCATGTTGCGCCGGTTCGTCCCGGAACCAGTAGCGCCAGAAGACGGCCCACACGAAGCCGACGGAACCGAAAATCACGAACAGCCACCGCCAGGACATGTGCCCTAGCATGACGGTGACCAGCAGCGGCGTGAAACCGCCTGCCAGGTTGGTCCCCATGAAGAAGAAACCCTGCGCGGTGCCGCGCTCAGACACGGGGAACCAGCGCGAAATGGTCCGGGCCGCATTGGGCCAGCAGCCGGCCTCCCCGGCGCCGAAAAGAAAGCGCGTGACCAGCAGCGAGGCGTAGCTCCACGCGGCGCCGGTCAGCATGGTAAACGTGGACCACCATGTCACGATGCGGGTCAGCACCCGCCGCGTGCCGACGCGGTCGCCCCACCAGCCGCTGGGGATTTCGAATATGCCGTAGGCCAGCGTAAATGCGCTGAAGACGAAGCTCATCTGGATCTGGGTGAGACCGAGATCCTTCATCATGTTGGGCGCGGTGACGGAAATGCAGGTCCGATCCAGGTAAGTGATGACGCCCACCAGAGCGGTAAGGGCTGCCACCCGGTGTCGCACGCGCGAACGTCCGGGCGCAGGAGCACGGCGCTCCTCTTGAACAGGCGTCATTTACGCGAACTTCACCAGGTCCCACGGCTTCCGGTAAGGCCGGAAGGAATACTTGTTGGCTTCTGCGTCTCCGGGGAACGTGCGGGCCTCGCCGTCCCACTTCAGCTTGCGGCCGGTCCAATAGGCCACGTTGCCGATGCAGGCGACGATGGTGGCCCGGGCGCCGGTCTCGATGTTTGGGGACGGCTCGGTGCGGGCGCGCACATGGTCCACGAAGTTCTTGGTGTGCAGGGGCGTGGGTTCGTCCTCGTTCACCTTGATCTTCTCCATGCGCGGCTCCAAGGCCATGCCGCGTCCCCGGCCGCCTCTGCCCCCGCGACCTCCAGCCCCGCGACCTTCGGCCCCGCGGCCGCTGAAATCCGGCATCTTCAGTTCGGGATACAGTTCCATCCCAATCCGGTCCACGAACAGGGTCGCCTCGGTGCCATAAAACGCCATGCCGTGGGGCCGATCTTCGGTTCCCATGGTGCCGTAATACCGCATGCCCTCCGTCCGGCCTCCCACGCCGTGCCCGTTGCCGTTGTAGGCCTCGTAGGACATGATAAAGGTCGGGTATTCATAGGTGGCCTGCTGAAAGTCGAAGATGTCGCCCGACCTAATCTTGTTCCACCGTCCCGCCGACGAGGAAACCTTCAAAGGAATCTCCTCCCCCATGATCTGGTGCACCGAATCGAAGCGGTGATTTCCGTAATCGGTGATGAGGCCGTTGGTATACTCCATGTACGCCCGGTAGTTCAGCCGGTTGCGGTTGAACTGCACCATGGGCGAGGGGCCCAGCCAGAAATCCCAATTCAGGTCGGCCGGCGGATCGCTGTCCGGCACCGGAATGTTGCCGTAAGGCACACCCATGTAGTTCCACACTCGCACGAAATGTACTTCGCCGATCTTGCCGCCCTGGATCATTTTGGCGGCCTCGGCGATGTGGTCCGCCGAGCGGTGCTGGCTTCCGATCTGCACGATGCGCTTGTTGCGGCGCACCGCCTCGATCATGGTCTTGGCCTCGCCAAAACGGTAGACCACGGGCTTCTCGAGATAGGCGTCCTTGCCCGCCTCGCAGGCCAGGATCAGGATCTGCGCGTGCCACGGGTCCGGCGTGGCGATGATGACGGCATCGACGGTCTTGTCCGCCAGCAACTTGCGGAAGTCGTTATAGGTCTGGGCCTGTGGAGCCCACCTCTTGGCGGCATCCAGCCTGGAGCCGTAAACGTCGCACAGCGCCATGATGTCGACGTTGCGCGGTTCTTTCAGACGCGGGTCCATATTCCCGTCGTGATAGTTTTCGTTGGCCACCGCCTGAATGTCTTCAGGGGTGCCGCGCATCAAGCGCGCATCGAATGTCCCTCGGCCACCACACCCAATCAGACCGACATTGAGCCGGTCGTTAGCGCCCAGCACCCTGCTGGCGGACACGGCCGTCCAAGCTGCGACGCCGGCTCCCGCGCTTTTCAAAAAGTCCCGTCTCTCCATGGCTTACCTCTTCCCGACCGGAACCTGCACTTCCCGTTCCGGCCCAAGGCAACTATAACCCTCCCCACCTCTCCGCGTCAACGCAGCGCCGGGCCGCTTGAAAGGGTTGATAATGGTTTCGGACATCGTCCCTACCATGAAGACCAAAACTGTTGGTGCTCTAATCCTGTTTGCGGCATCCTGCGTCCCGGTGCTTTCCGGACAAGGCGCAACCGGGGCGAAGGGCGAGTGGCTCGCTTACATCGGCACGTATACGGAGGCGCCGAGCAAGGGAATCTACGCCTGGCGGTTTCAAGCTGCCAGCGGCAAGCTGGCGCCGCTCGGGCTGGCCGCGGAAACCAGCAACCCGTCGTTCCTGGCGGTCGCTCCCGACCAGCGGTTCCTGTACGCGGCGAATGAAGACAAGACAGGGACCATCAGCGCGTTCGCCATCGATCCGGCCAACGGGCAGTTGAAGCTGCTGAACCGCGTGCCGTCGCGCGGCTCGGGACCGTGTCACGTGGCGGTGGATCGGGGCGGCAAGTGGGTATTCGCGGCCAATTACAACAGCGGAAGCGTGGCCATGTTTCCAGTGCACCCGGACGGCACGCTGGGGGAAGCCACGGGGTTCGTGCAACATGCCGGCTCGAGCGTGAATGCGCAGCGGCAGAGCGGGCCGCACGCACATTCCGCCAACCTGTCGCCGGATGGCCGCTGGCTGCTGGTGCCGGACCTGGGGCTGGACCAGATTCTGAGCTACCGCGTGGACGCGGTGAAAGGCGCGCTCTCGGCCGGCGACCCGCCGTTCACGAAAGTCGCTCCCGGGTCGGGGCCGCGGCACCTGGCATTTGGCAGGGACGGGCGGTTCGCCTATGCGATCAACGAGCTGCTCGCGACGGTGACGGTGTTTCGCTACAACTCAGCCCGCGGAAGCCTGGAGGAGTTGCAGACGGCGCCGGTGACGCCGGATGGCTACACGGGGCCAAAAAGCAGCGCTGAGATCGCGGTCGATCCGAACGGCAAGTTCCTCTACGGCTCGAATCGCGGGGACAGCACCATCGCGGTATTCCGCATCGATGGCGATAAGGGCACGTTGACGGCGGTGGAGCGCGTGCCGACACAGGGCAAGACGCCGCGCAATTTTGCGATAGACCCGAGCGGAGCGTTTCTGTTCGCGGCGAACCAGGATTCCGGCAACGTGGTAGTGTTCAGCATCGACCGAGCGACGGGGCGCTTGGGTCCGGCGGGAAGTGTTTTGGAAGTGGCTTCTCCCGTGTGTGTCGTTTTTGCGGCGGCGCGGTGACCGCTTAAACGGACATCAGCGCCGCTTGCATCATGGCGCGGGCATAGCCGACCTGGAAGGCGTAGGACGCATATGCGCCGCCGCCGGGATAGCCGCCGATGCGACCGCGGTCGCGATCGTAGTCTAGGGCGCGGGGGTGCTCGGGGTAAATCTCCCGCGTGTACTTGTGCTTCACCAGCTCCTTCATGACCAGGAACATGTTGTTGTCGCCTTCGTCGATCATGACTTCCGAATATCGTTCGTTGGGCTTCTTCACCTTGACGTTGCGGAAGTGGACGTGGTTGATGCGGTCGCGCGAGGCGAAATACGCGCACACTTCGACCGGGTTGTGGCCCATCTCGCGGGTGACGCCGCAATCGAAGGTGATGCCGTTGGCGGGACTCTTGACGATTTCGATGAGGTGCTTCCAGCCCTCCACGCTGCCCATGATCTGCTGCGATCCGCGGCTGATGGGCGCGGGGGGATCGTTGGGATGGAGCGCCAGCCGGACTCCCGCTTTTTCGGCTTCGGGAACGACTCGTTTCAGAAAATAGGTAATGGTAGCCCACATTTCTTCGAGCGTGTGGGCGCCCTCGTTGGGCAGGGGAGGCAAGTCGCGGAACTTGATGCCGGCTTCCTCGGGGCGGGGGCTGCCTGAATATTGAGTGCCGGGAGTGCGCACGAGGTCGTAATCGAAGCCGGTCCAGCCCACGCCGAGGCGGACGTCATCGGTCTCCTCGAAGTAGCCCTCCATGGCGCGGTGGGCGTACCAGTTGTATTCGACGACCGGGAGTCCAACCTTGCCGGCCGCGCGGATGGAGGCGATTACTTTTTCGATTTCCTCATCGCGTCCGGGCCGGCCATAGATGGCGTTGTTGAAGCCCGCAATCATGAGATTGCCGAGGGTGAGGCCGCTGGGCTTGAAACGGTCCATCAGCTCTTTGAGGCGAGCTTCGTCCCAGGGGATGGGTGGCCCGCCGGCGAGCACCCACTCGACGCCAAGCTGCCGGATGCGGCGCGCGGAGTCTACGCCGGCGCCGGGCCCAGAGGGCATGCCGCCGTCGCCGGCGGAGAGAGCGATCTTGGGCGTGTCCTTGCTTTCAAAGCGAGGCGCGGGCATAACAGCCTCGGCGCTGGCTGGAGATGCGAAAGCCGCGATGCCGGCGGTTTCGATCAATCTTCTTCGCGAAATTTTGCCGTTCATGATCCCTTCTCCTTGAAAGCCATTGAGGCTTCGGAGTGCTATGCCTTGGCTTCTGCGTTGGCCCGGTTCAACAGCGCCCGCATGTATGCGAAACCGTAAGCGGTCTGGGCATTGCCGCCGCCCGCGAGGCCGGGCGAGTGATCGAGGATGGCGATGCCATCGAAGTTGACGTCGCGCATGGCCTTCATGATCTGGTACATGTCGTAGTAACCGTTGTCCATGAAAGTCTCGACGAAATGCGGCAGCGGCCCGCTGACGTTGCGAAAATGGATCTTCCAGATTCTGGCCGCGCCGAAATAGTGGATCATCTCCTGGGGATCTTTACCCGTGAGTTCCCGGCCACCCTCCAGCCAGGTGCCGCAACACATGCAGATGCCCACGTTGGGGCTGTTGGCGATCTCCATGGCGCGGCGATATCCGTCGAAATTCGCAAAGATGCAGCGCGGCACGCCGGCCAGCACCGGCACGGGAGGATCGTCCGGGTGAATCCCGATGCGCACGCCGGCCTCTTCCGCCACCGGAGCCACCTGTTTAATAAAGTAGGTGTAGTTCTCCCAAATCTCTTCCTGGGAGAACTCGCGGCCGTGGGATAGCGGCTCCTTGAACACCGCGCCATCCCAGACACCCTGTTTGTTGGGACTGGCCATATCGAACTCGCGGGCGGGGGCGCCCCGTGTGGTCGAAGTGCCGCTGCTCCAGATGCCGTTGCCCATGTGCGCGTAGGTGGTGTAGTAGATTCCCGCCTTCCCTAGGTTGCGCAGATACTGCTTGTACTCCTCCACCTTCTTGTCGCGCCCGGGAAGGTTCAGGGTGACCTCCGGCATGTTGTGCACGCTGGTGTTGCCGATGTTCCAGACGGTGATGCCGGCATCGGCGTAACGTTTCTTGATCTGCAGGAATCCTTCGGCGGTGCGCAGGTCGGGGGTGGAACCGACACTGACGTACTCCGCGCCGAGCTGCCGAAGGAAGAGCAGGTCGTTGTCGGAAGGCTTGGCGGAAGCCTGGGCGCACAGTTTGATTCCGGGCTGCGGTGTGTGCACGGCCGCCGAAGCTTTGCCGGCTGAGCCCAGCCAGGCTGCCGTCCCCAGGGCGCCGCCCAGGGCCAGCTTGCCGAATTGTCTACGGTCGGGGTTATCCATTTTCTTATCCTCTTACTCTGAACGGCGGCGGAGAAGCCGCGCGCCGCTGCCTGCGCATGGCGGCGAAATCGAACATCACCTCGGCGATGGACGCGCCGGCCACTTCGATCCGCTGGAGGTCGCGTGTGCCGATTCCCGCCGCTTCGGCCAGTTTCAGGGTGCTGTCGCAGCTCTCGAAGGGCGGCGTGCCGCGATCGGCCATGGGATCGAACCCCATCACGGCCATGGCGACCGCGTCGGTAGACACCGGGTTGAGGCCGGCCAGGATCACGCCGGGAGACACGGGCTTGAGGTCTCCTTCGACCCACGGGCCTTCGCCGCCGGTCATGGTTTTGATGCCTTCGACAATCGCGAGGTCGACCGGGCGGGCCGCCACCAGGTCCACCACGGTGCGGGGCACGCGCCACGTATCAAGGCGCGGGGAACGCGGGTCCTTTTCCGGCGGAGCGCTCCTGGACGGCTGGCGGTCTCCCGCGTGGACCGTGGTGCGACTGCCTTTGGGCGTCTCCGAAGGCTCGTCGATGCCGGCGTCGGCGCCGTAAATGGTGCATGGAGTCAGCCCGAAGCAATTCTTCATCGACAGCGTAATGCCCGCGGTGGCGTGCTCCTTCATCTTCGTCAGGCTCACGAAGACATCGCAGTCCGCATAGGAGTGGTTCAGATCGAAGGCTGGAAACACGTAGCCGCCGAAAGGAACGGTGAGGCGCGTATACTTCTTGCCGGTACCCAGATAGTTGGTGTTTTCGAACTCGACGTTGGGCGCCGCCGCCAGTATGTCGCGCGGCTCCCAGTTGGCGCGCAGCAGGTATTCTTCCACCGGGTCGGCGGTGGACCAGGGGCTCTCCAGCAGACGGATGCGGCGGGCGCCGGCCTGTGCCATGAGGCTTGCGGCGGCGGCGATCACATGGGGATGGGTGTAGTGCGTGTCTTCGAGAGGCAGATAGCCCAGCCGGTAAGTGGGCGAGCCGGTCAGGTTGATCTTGATGGCAACGGTCTTCCCCTTGACCAGCCGTCCCAGGCCGCCCAACTGGTCGAACATCTTCCGCATGGTGGGCAGCAACTCGGCGGGGTCGTAGGTCTTGCACCGGGCCAAGGCCACGGGCGCGGTAGGTGCGCCGGCGGCGCGTCCGAGCGATGCGCCGGACACCGCCGCCGCCGTCTTCCACAGCCATTCTCTGCGTGTGTGAAGGGTCTGCATACCTGTACCTCTCTCCTAAATATCGAGCTCCAGCGCAACGTACTGCGACACCGGTGGCAAGTGGATCTCCACGGCGTCGGTTTGCGGCGCCCATTCCACTTTCGCGGCCGCGGGATGGCCGGCGGTGTACGCCCGCGCGGCGCGATACCGTCCGGCGATGCGCACGGTGGCCGAATCGGGCCCGCGGTTGGCGTAAAACAACAGGTGCACCACGGCCTGCTTGCCATCCGGCGCCACGGTGCAGAAGGAGCCTGCGGCGCCGCTGTTCCAAAAGCGGACCAGGTCGTAGCGGTGGCTCACCATCACCACGGATTCGTTGGCCCATAAATAAGGATCGTCGGGGCCGGCCATGGCCACCGCGACCTTCCCTTTTCCCAGCGCGCGCAGGGAGTAGCGAGGGTGCCCATCGCTCTGGATGAGCGTACCAGGAACCTCACCCCACTGGGGCACGGTGATCAGCATCCCTCCCGCCGCGACAAACGCCAGGATCTGTTGGCGGAGAGCGGACGCCGGCGGCTGGGCATCGGCGTAGATCGCGGCGCGCAGCCCAACCAACGAAGCATCGGTGATTCTGTCCTTGGGCAGAATGCGGCAATGCTGGCCGGCGCGCGCCAGCAGGTTCAGCAGTTCCCGGCTGAAGAATTCATTGTCGCCGGTGAAGTCCGAGACCACCCCCACCACGGCCATGGGCACATACGCCGGCCAAGCCTGGTGCGCGGCAAAGAAACCGGCGGCAGCGGTGACTCGCCTCCATGTGGCCAGCGCGTCTGACTTACCCGCGGCCAGCGAGACGGCGAGCGGGGTATCGAGCGAGACGATCCAGCGGCCTCCGTACGCCGCGCTATCCGCCACCGCGATCAGGTAGGAGGCGGCGGTGACGAGCGCGTTCCCGGCGGGTGCGGCATCCACCCACACGGCGGAATCGGAATGGAGGGCGGCGGCCAAGCGGATGGCCCAGCCGTTGGAATCCACCCAGGGGTTGCCGGTCGGCCCGGCGCTGACTCCACTACCACCGCCGCGGCGCTCCACTTTCACTCCCGGCCATTGACCTTTGACGATCTCGACCCCCGCGGGAGGCGCTCCGGGCTGCGATAGGTGAAACCCGTCCTGCGCGGCGTGCGAACGCACGGCCGACAATTCCGGGCCCATGCCGATGAGCAGGTGGTCGATGGCCGTGCCCTTCAAGAGAGCAAGCGTGGCCGGATCCTTCCACGCATCCGGCCATCGCATCGGCGTCCATGGAGCTGTCATGTTATCCCAGTTGTACCACGCGGGGCCGGCATGGAAGATCGCTGAAAATCTCCCCACAGGCGCCGGATTCTGGCAGAATGGTCAACGGAACGTATTTGGAGTGACCCAACCGACCGAGAGGAGAAAACGGCAATGTTCAAAAGCAATGGCAAAATAGGCCGGCGGGATCTGTTCAAAACCTCGGCCGGGATTATGGGCGGCGCGCTTCTGTCGCGGGAAGCCGCGGCTGAACAGCCGGCCGAACGGAATGTCAACACCAACTCCAGCCCGTCCGCGCTCAAGATCACCGATCTTCGCGTGGCCATCGTGGCGAAACCCGGACCAAGCCCGTGCCCCATCATCCGCCTCGACACCAACCAGGGCGTCTATGGACTGGGCGAAGTCCGCGACGGCGCCAGCCCCACTTATGCGCTGTTTCTGAAAAGCCGCCTGTTGAATGAGAACCCGCTGAATATTACTTATCTCTTCGAGAAGATCAAGCAGTTCGGCTTTCACGGGCGGCAGGCGGGCGGCGTGGTAGCCGTCGAAGAGGCCCTCTGGGACATCGCCGGCAAAGTGTACAACGTGCCCATCTACCAGATGTTGGGCGGCAAGTTTCGCGACCGCATGAGAATCTACGCCGACACCGACGAATCCCAGGACCCGAAAGTCTTCGCCCAACGCCTGAAGGCCCGCAAGGAAGAGATGGGCATCACCTGGCTGAAGATGGACGTGGGCATCAACCTGGTGCAAAAGATTCCCGGCACGGTGACCCAGCCCGCGGAGCTGACCCCATGGGACCACAGAATTCCCCACCCCTTCATCGCCACCGAGGTCACCGATAAGGGCATCGAGAAGCTCTCCGAATATGTGCAGGCCGCGCGCGAGGCCGTGGGAATGGAGATCCCCCTCTCCATGGACCACCTGGGCCACATTGGGGTGAATTCCATCATCCGACTGGGGAAGGCTTACGAAAAGTTCAACCTTTCCTGGATGGAGGATGTGATTCCCTGGCAGTACACCGACATGCTGAAGCACATCACCGATGAGAGTCCGACGCCGATCTGCACCGGCGAGGACATTTACCTGAAGGAAGGCTTCATCAACTTGTGCGAGAAGCACGCCGTCAGCAAAATCCATCCCGACATTTCCACTTCCGGCGGAATTCTGGAGACGCACAAAATCGGCGAAGCCGCCATGGAGTTGGGCGTGCCCATGGCCATGCACTATGCCGGCACACCCGTCGGCGCCATGGCCAGCGTGCACTGCGCCGCGGCCACCGCCAACTTCCTGGCCTGCGAGAACCACTCGCTGGATGTCCCCTGGTGGGGCGACCTGGTGGAAGGCATCGACAAGCCAGTCATCAATAAAGGATGGATCACCGTCCCGGACAAACCCGGCCTGGGCATAACACTCAACGAGGACGTGGTGAAGCAGCATCTGGCTCGGGGAGCCACTTACTTTGAGCCAACCCCGCAATGGAACCAGGAGCGCTCGAGCGACTGGCTTTGGAGCATGATTCAGTCCGAGAATTCGTCGCACGTGGGTTGAGACCCGCTGCGGCGTTAAGGTAACGAAAGGAGTACGAAAAGAATGATTCGCAGATACGGTTTAGTCACCCTTTGCGCGGCTGCCCTGGTGGCGTCCGTGCTGGCGCCGGCGGCCAAGGCGCAACTGTGGACGTGGACCAAGGACCAGATGGTGGAGTACACCAAGGCCTGGACCGGCGAGCGTTTCCCGGACGGACGGCCGAAGGTCCCGGACGAGTGGCTGGCAAGAGCCAAGGACATGTCCCAGGAAGAGATCTTCATCCCCAACACCGGCGGCCGGGGCGGCCCCGGGTATAACCACTACGAGGGCGACTGGCAAGTGCTGCACCCGGAAATGAAGATGACGGGCCGGGCGGTCACCATGCAGTTCATGCCCGCGCGCCCCGATCTCGACCAGGTAGTGATGGCCAAAGCCAAGGAGAGAGGCATCCAGACCCTCAATAACCAGTACGGAATCGACATGGTGCAGCCCGGAGACGTGCTGGTAGTGGATCTCTACGGGAAGAGGGAAGGCGGTACGATCGTCGGCGACAACCTGTTCTATTACCTCATGAGGGCCACCCGGAGCGGAGGGCTGGTGGTCGACGGGGCGTTGCGCGATCTGGATGGTATCTCGCCTATGCTCATGCCGTGCTACTACCGGTCGGTGCATCCCAGCGCCATCGGCGGCGTGACGCTTTCGGGGGTCAACGTTCCGATTCGAATCGGCAATGCTACGGTGATGCCCGGCGACCTTGTGGTGGGTGATCGGGAGGGCGTCTCCTTCATTCCGGCGCAAAGCGCGGAGGCCATTCTGGACCGGGCCGACGAGACCCACATCCACGACGAATGGACCCGCAAGAAGTTCGACGAAGACAAGTACAAGTCGAGTGAGATCTACGGCAGCCCGCGCGACCCGGCGCTAAAACAGGAATACCAGGATTATCTGAAGAAGCGGCTGGAGGAAATCAGAGCCAGCCGGAAAAAGTAACTGCGAACCAGGAATTCACCATCCTGGGGAAGGAGGCTGTTTATCCCCTGGCAGGAGACCGAACTGTTGAAAAAGATCGCCGACGCCGTCGATATTCCTGTTTGCACGGGCGAAGATATTTTCCTCAAGGAGCCCTTCCAGGTGCTCTGCCGCGAGCACGCGGTGGACATCATCCATCCCGACCTGCTGACCACGGGAGGGATCCTGGAGACCAAGAAGATCGGGGATATGGCGCAGGATTACGGTGTCCCCATGGCCATGCACTGCGCCCACACGCCCATCGGGGCCATCGCCTGCGCCCACGTGGCCGCCGCCACCGAGAACTTCCTGTGCCTCGAGAACCATGCGGTAGACGTTCCGTACTGGGGCGACCTGGTGGATGGCGTGGACAAACCTATAGTGAACAAGGGGTACATCACCGTTTCCGACAAGCCGGGCCTGGGGATTACCCTGAACGAAGCGGCCTGCAAACAACACATGGCTGAGCCAGGGTGGTTCGAGCCGACCGACCAGTGGAACGATATCGGCCGGCCCAACGACCACCTCTGGAGTTAGCTTCCGGGAGATTCGTATGTCAAAAACTATGCTAGCGCGCCGTCGGTTCCTCGGCGCGGCGGGCGCGGCATCGGGGACGCTCTTCCCAGCGATGCTGCGCGCCCAGACGGCCACGGCGGCGGGATCGAAGTCCGCCGACCTGCCCAACCTCACCATCAAGGAGGTGAAGGTCTATGTGACTGCCTCCGGACGCCTGGCGTCGATCACCACGGAAGGCGGGGTGGAGGGCATCTGCACACTGCAAACCAGCGTGTTCCACGCCAATTGGGACAACTCCGGGTGGCTCAATTACGCCAAGCGAACGTTGGCCGGCAAGAACGCCCTCGCTCATTTGCAGTTTACGTCCCAATACTCGCCGGTGCGGCGGCACTACGGCCAGGTGCCGCAGGCCGCGGCCATCGACGTCTGCTTATGGGATCTTCTGGGCAAGGCGGTGGGGCTGCCGGTCTACCAGATGCTGGGAGCGTATAAGGACCGCGTGCTGGCGTACGCCAGTTCCCAGCACTTGGAGACCAAGGTAGTCGACCCCTACGTGGAAGCGGCGTCGAAGGCCAAAGCGGAGGGGTTCAAGGCGTTCAAGATCAATCCGCCACCGGTGGGGGCCGACGGCGACAGTCACCATCGGCTCGACATGGAGATCTGTAAAGCCCTGCGCAAAGCTTTGGGCGACGATTTCATGCTGATACACCACGCCGTCGGCAACTACACCCGGCCCGAGGCCATGGAAGTGGGGCGGCTGCTGGATGATCTCCACTTCCGCGGATACGAAGACCCTCTGCCCTCGACCGATATGGATGGAAACGCGCAATTGTGCCAGGAGCTACGCGTGCCGGTAATTGTGGGCGAGTTTGTCTTCTCGCTTTACGACTACCCCGAGTATATCCGCCGTGGCGCCGCCGATACCCTGCGTTTCGTGACGGATAACGTCGGCGGTATCACTCCCGGCCTGAAGATCGGCGTTCTGGCGGAGTGCCACGGCATGGAGTGCATGCCGCATGGCGTGGGGAGTATTCTGCACCAGGCCGCCCACCTGCATTGCGAACTGGCGATGCCGAACAGCGTTTTTGTCGAGGTGCCGTACCCGCAGGGGGCGCGCGACGCACAGCCGTACATCAAAGACCTGGTCCGCATCGCATCCGACGGATACGTTCACGCCCCCACCAAGCCAGGGCTCGGCTATGAGATCGATCGCGCCGCGCTGGACAAGGCCATCACCCAGATCGAGCGCTGAGGCCTCGCCTACACCTTGTAATCCCACTCCTTGCGGTAGGGGGTGTCGACCAGGGTATTGGCCACGTCGTCGTTGGTGAATTTCATGGCCTTGGAGTCCCACGCGAGGACTTTGTTCTCTTCTCGCCGGCCACGGAAGCCCCCTCCGCCACGGCCACCACGGCCTCCGGCTGCTTCAGGGGGCGGCGGGGTGGGCATGGCGCGCCGGCGCTGCGCCAGCGTCCCCAGCAGGGCGAATTCCGTAAGCCCGCAGGCCCACTCAATGGGCGTGATGGACTTCTTGCCCGCTTTGCACATGCGCACCCACTCCGTATAATGATCCGGTTTCTCGCAGCGCGACAAGGTCGCCGGGGGTTGCTGGAAGTCCTTGAACCGGCTCTCCGGCAACAGGTAGCCGCCGGGCAGACCGCGAGGCAACTGGGCCGCAGTGGGGTTGGCGACGAACGCCGCCCAGGGATTGCCGCCGTAGTACGCGGAAATCTGAACGCCCTTATCACCTATAAACATGATGCCGCTGCCGGGCATAGAGACGTCCTTGGGCATGCTCGGGGGCCGAGGCGGGGTCAAGGAACCGTCGTAGAAGAACACCATCGTCTCGGGATGGTTGCCCCGGGCCGGGAGGTGCCACTGAATATGGTTGGCGATGCTCATGCACTCGTTATTTTCCACACGGCCTGCCAACGAGAAAGCCTGGCAATTCTCGGCGACCACCCAATCGGGCTCGTGCATCTCGAGTTCGTCATGAAACATCTGGAGCGTATGGCAGCCGAAATCGCCGATCGTTCCGGTGCCGAAGTCCCACCAGGGGCGCCAGTTGCCGTAGTGATAAGTCTTGTGATACGGGCGGAACGCAGACGGGCCGCACCACTGGTCCCAATTCATCCCCTCGGGCGGCGTCTGGGCCTCGGGACGCGCCAACCCGCTGGGGCTGTAAGTGGGGGTCCAGATATGCACTTCATGAATGGGGCCGATGGCGCCGGAGAGCAACAATTCGGTGGTGGCGCGGGCATAGCTGGTGCGGGAATCCTGGATGCTCGCCTTGGTTGTGCGCTTGGAAGCGAGGCAGGCCGCCTTGACCTGCCGGGCCTCGGCAACGGTGTGCGTGATCGGCTTGGCGCAATAGACGTGCTTGTCCATGGCCAGGCCGGCCACCACCAGGTGAGAGTGCCAGTGATCCGGCGTAGCGACAATCAAGGCATCGAAGTTCTTCGACTCCTTGTCGAACATTTCCCGGAAATCCTTGTAGGCCTTGGCGCTCGGATAGGTCTTAAATACCGGTGCGGCAAACTGGTGGTCAAGATCGCACAATGCGACGACTTGTTCGTCCTTGCAGCCGGCCAGGTAGTTCCTACCCATACCGGCGACGCCCACCGCGGCGATCGTCAGCTTGTCGCTGGGCGCCTGATAGCCAGCGCCGCCCAGGACGTGACGGGGGACAATGAGAGGTGCGAGGCCGGCAGCAATCGCCGTTCGCCGGGACAGCGTGACTTTCGATGACTCGTTGGCACTCATGAGAAAAATCTCCTTCTCAACTCGGTTCAATACTTCATCAGTTTAACTCGTATCGGGGACCCCTGCGCGGGCAGCCTTACCGCCGGGCCGGTGTACGCCGAGGCCTCGCCTAAACCTTGTAATCCCACTCCTTGCGGTAGGGCGTGTCGACCAAGCTATTGGCGGTGTCGTCGTGGGTGATTTTCATGGCCTTCGAGTCCCAGGCGAGGACTTTGTTCTCTTCTCGCCGGCCACGGAAACCCCCTCCACCACGGCCACCACGGCCTCCGGCTGCTTCAGGGGGCGGCGGGGTGGGCATGGTGGCGCGGCGTTGCGCCAGTGTCCCCAACAGGGCGAACTCCGTGAGCCCGCAGGCGAATTCGATGGGTGTGATGGATTTCTTACCCGCTTTGCACATGCGCACCCATTCGGTATAGTGATCCGGTTTCTCGCAGCGCGGCAAGGATGGTTCGGGCTGCTTGAAGTCCTTGAACCGGCTCTCCGGCAACAGCCAGCCACCCGGCAGACCACGCGCCTGCTGGCCCGGTCGGGGCTGAGCTCCCATCGGCAGAAACGGGTTGCCGCCATAGAACGCGGAAATCTGAACGCCCTTCTCACCCACAAACATGAGGGCGTTGCCGGGCATGCTCACTTCCTGGGGCATACTCGGGGGCCGAGGCCCGGTCAGGCCGCCGTCGTAAAAGAACACCGCCATCTCGGGATGGCTGCCGCGGGCCGGGAGGTGCCACTGAATATGGTTGGCGATGCTCATGCACTCGGCATTTTCCACGCGGCCTGCCAACGAGAAAGCCTGGCAATCCTCGGCGACCACCCAATCGGGCTCGTGCATTTCGAGTTCATCATGAAACATCTGGAGACAATGGCAGCCGAAATCGCCCACCGTCCCCGTACCGAAGTCCCACCAGGGGCGCCAGTTGCCATAGTGGTAAGTCTTGTTATATGGGCGGGCGGGAGACGGGCCGCACCACTGGTCCCAATTCATCCCCTCGGGCGGCGTCTGGGCCTCGGGACGCGCCAACCCGCTGGGGCTGTAAGTGGGGTTCCAAATGTGCACTTCGCGAATGGGGCCGATAGCTCCGCTCAGCAGTAATTCGGTGGTGGCGCGGGCATAGCTGGTGCGGGAATCCTGGATGCTGGCCTTGGTGGTGCGTTTGGAAGCGAGACACGCCGCCTTGACCTGCCGGGCCTCGGCGACGGTGTGCGTGACCGGCTTGGCGCAATAGACGTGCTTGTCCATGGCCAGGCCGGCCAGCACCAGGTGAGAGTGCCAGTGATCCGGCGTAGCGACGATCAAGGCATCGAAGTTCTTCGACTCCTTGTCGAACATTTCCCGGAAGTCCTTATAGACCTTGGCGTTTGGATAGGTCTTGAATACCGGTGCGGCAAATTGGTGGTCGAGATCGCACAATGCGACGATCTCTTCGTCCTTGCAGCCGGCCAGGTAGTTTCTGCCCATACCGCCGACACCCACAGCGGCGATCGTCAGCTTGTCGCTGGGCGCCCGATAGCCAGCGCCGCCCAGGACGTGACGAGGAACAATGAGAGGCGCGAGGCCGGCAGCAATCGCCGTTCGCCGGGACAGCATGACTTTCGATGATTCGTTGGCACTCATGAGAAAATTCTCCTTCTCAACTCGGTTCAGTACTTCATCAGTTTGACTCGCATCAGGGACCCCTGTGCGGGCAGCCTTACCGTCGGGCCGGTGTAGTCGCCCTGCGACGTGGTGCCGCTGACGGTCGTTTTCCAAACTCCGTTTTCGTAGACCCCTTCCTCGACCTCGAGGAATTGAGCCGCGGTGTAATCCGACCCCTGGACCGGCCGCCACTCGACCGAGGAATCGAAACCCATGATGAGGAACTCGTCCGGACCAAGTTCGGCAACCATCGCGCGAGCGGACGGCCCGGAGGGTGCTGCCGCGGCCGGCTGACCGATGGCGCCGGCCGGTGTCCGCCCTGGGGGATTGAAGCGAACCAGTAGATCGTAGTTTTGGAAAATCAGATTGCGGGCTCCGATTCCGGTCTCCTCGACGGCCGCCTTCAAACGCGGCGTGCCCTGCAGCTCCGCAATAATCGGAATCGCGGACTTGAAAAGGCGGAAGTCCGCCGCCACAGCAGCCATGTCCGGCCGCAAGTCGCCGCCGCCACCATCGACCCCAAAGGGGCCGTAGCCGATGGCCGAGAAATCCGCCATGGCATAAAAGAAGGCGCGTCCGGCAATTCCATTGCCGGTCTCCACGATCAGCAGCGGGTTATCTGGCCGCCTGTAATTGTTCAGAATCTTCAAGTAGGTGATCGGCGACTGGTGATAGATGTCGGATGCGATCGCGTCGATGGCCGGCGCGTTGGCTTTCCACAAGTCCAACATGTACGACACGGCCCCGCCGCTGGGATACGTCTCGCCGGGGCGGTCAAAGCGCTCCCAGTTGTCATTGGTTCCGTAGCCGCCGTTCCACACGTTGACATACGCCGGCAAGGGATAGACGTCTTTTCCGGCGCGGGCCACTTCGTTGATGTAGCCGGAAACGGCGTAGGCGCTGAATGCCTCTTCGGCCTCGCGGCCAAAGACTTCCTTCCAGGATCCCGGCTTCTTCTTCAAGGCCGTCACCAGCTTTTCGGGAACCGCGCCGCTGAACAGCTTGTTGGACTCGGGTGAGTAGTCGCGGGGGCTGCCCAGCAGTCCCGGTTCGTTCTCCACCTGCATCATGATGACGGTGCGGTCGGCTTCGTCTATCTCGCGCAGGTGCTTCATCATCGTGATGTAAGCTTTCTTGTCCGCCTCCAGGGTAACCCTGGAATGCGGCGAGAGCACGCGGATGGGCCTGCCGCCGCGGTCCAACACCCTGGGGAAGCGGGCGGGATTAGACTTGACCCAATTGGGGCTCCAATCCATGGCGCCATTCTTCCAGGTGCCGAACCAGAGGATGACGGCACGCAGCCCCTGCGAGCGTATGCCGCGGAGAATCTGGTCGAAACCGGAGAAGTCGAACTTGCCCTCCTCCGGCTCGATGACGTTCCAGTAGACCGGGTACTCCACGGTGTTCAGGTTCATTGCCCGGAAGCTGTCTCGGGCGCGGTCCATGCGATCCGGGAACCCGCTGAAGTTGCCCACCTGTCCCCCCAGCATGATGAACGGCTTCCCGTCCACCAGGAGGGAGAACCTGTCGCCCGTCTTCACGAGTTGTGGAATGGGCTTGCCCTGGGCAAAAGCCAGCGATACGGCGCAGGCCAGCAGTCCGCAGAGCTCAACAGCCCGATTTGGAATTGAAGGAGCACAAGCTCTTATCATGGTGAGCTTCCTTTCGGCTGTGCGGCGCTACTGCTGCGGTGGCGCTGGCGGCTGTCCGCCTCGCCCGCCTCGTCCGCCGCCCTGCCCTCGGCCCCCTCGTCCGCCGCCCTGCTGCACTTGCGGGGTCGGTTGCAGGTCCCCCGTCATCCTGTCTGAGAATGGCTGTAACGGCCGGACATAGATATTGCGGAACGCCACCGCCCCGTGATCGCCCTGGAGTCCAATGGGATTGGTGGGCGCCTCGGGGATGTTCAGCGTAGCTACCGTCCGTCCTAGCCGCTCCACGTTCTCGTGGATAATCTGGCCATTGTGGAGAATTCGGAGGAACTTGGCATTTGCGATCTTCTTACCCGACGCGTCGAAGCGCGGGGCTTGGAACCAGTAGTGAAACGACTGCCACTGGCCGGGGGGCCGGTCGGCCCGCACTTTGGGCGTAATCCCGCCGTCCTCGCCATTGATAGGGCCGCCGTTGTAATGGTACATGGCGCCGCATTGATCGGTAGCCAGCCGCGGTGTGAACCCCCAGCTATCCCAGATCTGGGTCTCATAGAGTCCAGCCATGAAGAACCCGGAATTGGAATGGGCCGCCACCATGAATTCGACGTACACTTCGACGTCGCCGAACTTTTCGGTGGTATAGATGTTCGACGCGTTCCCCGCCGGATCCACATCGGTATTCACGATGCGGTCGCCGGGACTGTTGGGCACACCTGTCAAAGACGTCGGGTCATTTACGCCGCCCCAAACGACGCCGCTAGTCACAAGCCACTTGCCTTTCTTGGTGGGATCGACCAGGTTCCAGCCATCCAGGTTCTTGCCATTCAGCAAGGGTTTCCACCCGCTCTGAGTCAGGAACGGAGGATCGCCGTGCTCACTTCCATCGTTCGCCGGAGGAATATCCGCCGCCGCTACCACGAAAATAAAACCCAAGGCCAAAACCATGGCCGCAGCCACGCCAATCATGAAATGTCTCACTTATGCAACTCCTTTAAGATCTGAATCAACTAAACTATAACACCACTTCGCCCCTTCGGAAGGCACACCACCACTTCCTGGCCGCCTGGGCTCATACTGGCAGCCAGCGAAGGGTAATGCGTCGGAGGTTGGCTTGATTATAGACCCGGAACCTTTCGCCAAGGCTGTTACGGACCGCTACTTAACCGTTACCTGAATAATGCGCACGAGGAAAGGCGCCACACAATCCCCCAGCGCACTGTGGTAACCTCTTCGATCAAACGATGAGCGACTCGCGCGCCGGGCGCAGGACTACGCCGCGCAATGAGCCAGTTTACGAGGTGAAAATCCGATATGCCTAATGCACTTCTGACGGTGGTTGCCGAGATGGCGGCCAAGCCGGGAAAGGAAGACGAACTGAAACGCCGCCTGTTTGCCCTGATCGAGCCCACGCGCAAAGAAGACGGCTGCGTGCAGTACGATCTGCACCAGAACGCAGACGAACCCGGACGCTTCGTTTTCTACGAAAACTGGCGATCGCGTGAAACGCTCGAACGCCATCTCCAGTCGCCGCACCTGCTCGCGTTCGACGGCGTCGCAGAGGAACTGCTCGCCGAGCCGGCTCGCATTTTGACCTACACCCGGATTGCGTAAGGCCGGAGCGGCGGTCAGTTGCGTCCCGGTGGGAGCGAGGGGTCGGGCCCTCCTTTTTCACCAGGCTGCCCTCGCCCTCGCCCCCGGCCCCCGAAGGGCCGGTTGTTGGGGTAGCTATCGTTAGGCGGCAGCGGGTCCTTGGCCATCCTCATTACCGGCGACGTGCCTCGGTTGTAAAAGATGTACAATCCCGCCTGAGAGGCCACGATGATCTCGGGCTTGCCACACCCGTCCACGTCCACGATGGCCAGCTTCCGCCCCACACCGATGACGCCGTTGGGCGGCGGGTTATCGGTGGCTTCCGGATACCACTGCATGTGGTTGAACGAGAGAATATGGCGATAGAACGAGCCGCCCCCGATGTCGTACCAGAAAGCAAACGAGGGATCGAAGGTTCCGGGGTCCCGGCCCTGGTGCGGATACAAGATCTTACCCGTCACCAGTTCCTGCTTGCCATCGCCGCGCAGATCGCCCAGCTCCATGGTATGGAACAGCGAGAAGTTCCGCTCGATCCAATGTTCGACAAAGGTGCGCTTGCCGCTGCTGTCTTTCTTCTGTTCCACCCACTTCAACCCATAGTCCTGCGCGGCGCCGATAATGACGTCGTTCAGCCCGTCCCCATTGCAGTCGTAAACCAGGACCGGGAGCGCGCAATTCCCCTTGAACAGGTTCCAGTCGGGGTGCCAGATCCACTTGCCATTCCTGGGATCGGGCGGCGATTCCCACCAGCCAACGCCGGTGACCAAATCGTTTCGTCCATTGCCGGCTATATCCCCAATGCCGTTGCCATGCTGCTGGCCCTCGTCGCCGATTACGTGCTCGACCAGCCAGGGCTCCTTGTCGATGTGCTCGTACCACGAAAAGTGTTGACCCGGAACCGGGTCCCAGTGATTGATCAGGATATCCTTGTCGCCGTTGTGATGACCGGCAATATCGCCCAGCACGAACCCCTCCATATTACGGGCCTTGTGAATAAGGTGGGCTTTCCACTTCCCCCCGGCCTTGCCCGGGTTCTCGTACCAGTAGACTCCCGACATTTGCAGCCAGCCCGAGGCGATGACGTCTATATTGCCGTCGCGATTGACATCCAGGGCCGCCTCGCCCCCATCGTCGGTGATGGGTCCAAAGACGTCGGCATCGTCGCGATAGTTGGCGTGCTTCACCCACTTGACGGTCTCAAAGCCGGGGGGGCCGGACCTCCCCATGTTCTCGTACCAGTTCTTGCCGCAGGTGATGTCCAGACGGCCGTCTCCATTCACATCGAAGACCGCCACGGCTTCGGCAAACGGGCCAAACCAATAGCTGTGGTTGGCTGGGTCCTGCGCCGGCCCGTCAATCTTGACAGGCGAGTATATCAACTCGGGCTGTGCCGCGAGATCGGGCGCCGCGGCGGCCGGTCCGGCGTTCTGGGCGGGCAGGAATAAGGGCGTAGCCGCAACCAGGACCGCTAACAGGATCCCGAGCGGCACAAAAACCTGTAGTCTCGTTTTCAGCATAGACAACTCCAAGCCGGGTGAGCTGACCCAATCACGAAGTAAGACGCATTATCGAACACGCCAGTAACTTTCGCAATATTGGAACCGCGGACGGATTTTTGCGGCACTTCGAGCCGGAAGGTGCGCTCCCGCAACCGTCGTCGGTAGCTGTTAACGAATGGGTGCCCGGTGAGCTAAGCCCGATAGCCCAGGATGGTCCTGGCGCTTTCATTCAAAGTGAGTTGCGAACTCCCATCCGGCTTGACTTTAGTCTGCGAGAAATGCCATAATCCGGGCCGAGTGAAGACCGTGAGCGTTAACAGTGACTCCCTTGCCGGCAGGGGCGAGGAGAAGGATACAACCGCTTTCGCCGAGGAGCAATCCGAGCTCGAGGCGGTTCTGGAGTCGAAGACTTTCACTCGCGCCCCCAATCTTGCGGCCATCCTCCGATACGTCTGTCAGGAGTATGCCCAAGGGCGGGCAAACCTCATTAAGGAATACAACGTCGCGGTTCAGGCCTTGGGAAGGGCTGAGGACTTTGACCCCTCTCAAGACAGCGTCGTGCGGGTTGAAGTATCGCGGCTTCGGAAGCGTTTGCAGCAGTTCTACGAAACTGAAGGGGCCTCTCACAAGATTCATCTCCACCTTGCCGACGTGGGCTACGTGCCCCGGTTTGTTCGCCAGCCTGAGCCTCAGAGTAACGGACTGGAAACGGTCTCCGAGGTTGCCCAGGCGGTGCCTGCGGCAATCGATGAGCCTGCAGACCAAAGCGCCGGTTTGGCAGCCTCCGCGCCCGCTGCGGCTCCCCAAAAGCGGCTGGTGCTCGTCTTGGCTGTGCTGGCGGTACTGTTGACGGTCGCGGTTCTCGTAATGGCTTTGCGGGACAGGTCCTTGAGCGCAGGTTTCGCGCTTCGGACTCCGGCTGCGGCGGCTCCCGTCGCGGCCCTACCCGCGGATGTGGTTCGGATCAGCGTCGGATCTCTGGAACCGAAGTATGTGGACCAGTCCGGACAGATTTGGCTTAGTGACCGCTATTTCACGGGCGGCGCGGTGATTGAAAAGCCGGATCGCACGATTTTTCGCACGCTCGACCCCGACCTCTACCGGAAAGCCCGCGAAGGCGATTGCCAATACGATATCCCGCTTAAGCCGGGCGTCTACGAATTGCATTTGCACTTCGCGGAACTTGCCCGCCGCGGGAGTTCGGGAGTCGGCGAAGAAAGCGAGCGGAGGTTTTCCGTCAGCCTGAACGGCGAGCCGATCCTGCCCACCTTCGACATCGTGGCTGATGCCCCGGGATCGGAAACCGCCGACGAGAGAGTTTTCAAGGACGTGTCTCCCGCCGAGGACGGCCAGCTTCACCTGCGATTTTCGTCACTCAACAACAAACCTCTGTTGAGCGGCATCGAGGTGCTGCCCGGAATTCCCCACCGGATGCTTCCAGTCCGAATTCTGACCGGATTCCGGACATTATACGATCGCAAGGACCAGTTTTGGGGCGCAGACCGGTATTTCTGGGGCGGGCGGACCATTGTTTCCCGCTATCCCGTGACCGCGGACGATGAACCGGCACTCTATAACGGCGACCGTTTCGGGAATTTCACCTACTACATCCCCGTCGCCGCCAACGGCCAATACGCGGTCACGCTGCGTTTTGCGGAAACCAACTTCGGCAGAGAGAACCCAGGCGGCGTAGGGAGCCGGGTGTTCGACGTTGATTGCAACGGGACGGTACTGCTGAAAGACTTCGACGTGTTCAAAGAGGCCGGCATGGCCTGCCGAGGCGTTAAGAGAACATTCCACCGCCTGAAGCCCAACGCCCAGGGCAAGTTGGTCCTGGCGTTCGTCCCCGTGGTAGATTACGCCACAGTCCGCGCGATCGAAGTCGAAGACGAGACGCGGTAGCGCGCCGTTAACTGTTAATTCTCCGGGCTTAACGAGCCTCGCGGCAGCGCTCTTTTTCCGACGGCTGGCTGCCACGATTTCGCGTCCATTCGCTGATTTTTCATAGATTTGCCTCTTCCAGGAGCGGCCCAGCCGATTGCCGGGCGACCACGCCGGCCAAGGCTAATCGGTTCATTTCGCAAGTGAATTTGATGTCCGAACCGGCAAGGCGACTGGACTTGCCGTACTTCCAATTTCCATAGGCTTGCCTCCTTTCGGCGTATCCGGGTTGCAAGGAGGAACCTCAAACTTGGTGCAACAGCACAGGTTACAGGAGTAACCTTGACGGCGAGCCGGAGTTCGACGTACCATCGCTCGTCACCAATAAATTTCGTGGGTGAGATTCCTCAGGACTCCGGTCGTAAGGTGCCTGGCGGCGATCCCGCTACGGAATTGGGGGAGATTCTTTTCAGGGGGTACACCATGAAGCAGGCGAGAAATGTAACGGGCATCGGCAAGCGAGTCCCAGTGGCGATCATAGTTTTGATCGTCGCAGTCTTCGCCATGGCCCAGATTGCGTTCGCGCAGACCGACCGCGGGACGATTACCGGAACGGTATCGGACCCCACCGGCGCGGTCATACCAGGCGCGCAGGTGGTAGCTACCAACGTCAGCAGCGGCACCCACTCCGAAACCACGTCCACGGCGACTGGAGACTATACCATTCCGTCGCTTATCGCCGGTACGTACACCGTTACGGTCGAAGCGAATGGGTTCAAGAAATCGACCGCGACCGATGTGGTCGTGCAGGTGGCCAACACGGCCCGTGTCGACGCGAAACTGGAGGTTGGCGCGGCCACCGAATCAATCTCGGTAACGGGTGAAGCGCCGTTGCTGAAGATGCAGAACGCGCAGCAGGATCAAAACGTCTCAGGAGACCGGATCAATGCACTGCCGATCAATTTCGGCGGCGGCGGCGGGGCGACGGGCGCAGCGCGCGATCCCATGGCCTTCATCACTCTGTCTCCGGGCGTGCAGCAAACCGTGGGCTATGGCGGCCCTTCGTCGCCCAATGGCAACTCGGCCATTAATGGTTTTGGGGGCGGCAACTACCGGGTTTACCTGGACGGCCTCGATGAGACCAGCGGCAACGCCAATGCCCGCGCCAACGAAACGCAGGGTTCGGTCGACCAGATCGAGGAATACACTCTCCAGACTAGCAACTTTGCGCCGGAATTCGGGCAGATCACCGGCGGCATGGTGAACTATACCACGCGCTCCGGCACCAATCAGATCCACGGCGGCCTTTACGAATACTTTGTGAATGAGGATCTGGACGCCGCCCGGCCGTTTACATACGTCAATCCGGAAAGCCGCAAGAACGATTTCGGCGGCACCCTCAGCGGTCCGGTTTACATTCCAAAGGTATACGACGGCCGTAACAAGACCTTTTTCTTCCTCAACATGGAGGAGTTCATCAACAAAGCTTCGAGCGCCGGCATTACTGGCAACATGCCCACGCCGGCGGAGCGCATCGGCGATTTCAGCGCGGTTCTCACCGCTACCGGCAATAAAGCCATCGGTACGGATGTCGCGGGCAACACCATTTTGAACCAAGAGATATACGACCCGGCGTCCAACTACACGCTCAACGGCAACATCCTCCGGACCCCGTTCCCGAACAATGTCATCCCGCAAAGCCGGTTGGACCCGGTGGCGGTGAAGGTCATGGCATTGGTGCCCCAACCGAGCTACCCCAACCTGGTCGTCAACAATTGGAATGACGTGGCCTTGACGCCCAAACGTTCCAAGATCCCCGGCATGAAGATCGACGAGATTTTCACGCCGTCGCAGAGGGTTTCCTTCTATGTGGCGGAGGAGCGGATTCACCAGTACAGTTCTGCCGATGGCCTGCCGCCACCCGTCACAGGCATCCGCGATCAGCAGATCCATTCCTGGACCTTCCGGCTCAACTACGACTATACCGTTACACCGACTTTTCTGGTTCACGCCGGCATCGGCTATATACGCTACCTGAACCCCGACAGTGCGCCCCCCAGCGTGCTGGGCTACCCCGCGGTACAGAACCTCGGACTCGTGGGCGGAGCGGTGAACGGCTTTCCGCTACTGAACGGTCTGAGCCAAACCTATGGCTCCGTTAACGACACCGTCAGCGGCTTTGGGCCGACCAACGCGGATCACTATTGGAACGACAAGCAGAGCGCCGTGTTGAACGGAACCTGGGTTCGCGGAACCCATACTTTCAAACTGGGCGCTCAATTCGCCAAGGACATTTGGATTGACGACAATTCGCGCGGCTCGACCGGCATCTTCAGCTTCTCGGCCGCCCAGACCGGCCTGCCGTATTTGGGCACAACCAGTATTGGCGCCGGCACCATTGGCAATCCGCTGGCGAGCATGATGCTGGGCCAGTTCACTCAGGCGACCGTCAATCCGGTGGAAGAGCCGGAGTGGCGCCGGCCCACCTGGGCGCTGTACCTCCAGGACGGTTGGAAGATCACTCCCAAAGTAACGCTGGAGTACGGTCTCCGATGGGATTATCAGTCTGAAGGCCACGAAATCAACTACCGCATGGACGAGTTCGGGCCTTACACTCTGAATCCTGCGGCGGGGAACCTGCCCGGCGCGATCGTCTTTGAGGGCTATGGCGCGGGCCGGTGCAACTGCACATTTACGCACCCCTATACCTATGCCATTGGCCCCAGGTTGGGCTTGGCGTGGCAGTTAGATCCCAAGACCGTGGTTCGCGCGGGGTGGGGTCTGGTTTATGGAGAACTGTCGGGATATAGCTACGTGACTAATCAGTCGGGAGCCGGAACCGTCGGCGTTGGCTGGAACATTCTGACATTCGCCTCGCCCGCGTACGGTATAGCCGGCGGGACGCTGGGCCAGGGATTGCAGTACAATCCCAATTTGCTGACCGCATTGAACCTGAACCCGGGAATCCTGCCGAATCCGGGTACGACGATTGCGCCGCAGTATTACTTCGACCCCAACGGAGGGCGGCCTCCCAGAGTCAGCGAGTGGAGCATAGGCATACAGCACCAGGTCACCAGGGACATCATGGTGGAGGCCAACTGGGTGGGCAATCGCGGCGCGTGGGAAACCGCCAGCAGCCGGACCGCCCTCAACTACATCACGCCGCAAATCCTGGCCGCGCACGGTTTGAGCCAAAGCAGTCCCAATCTGACTTCGTTGCTGACCTCGCCGGTCAGTTCCCCGCAGGCGGGTGCGGCGGGCATTACCGCGCCTTACGCCGGCTTCCCCACAAGCGCGACCGTCGAGCAGGCCCTTCGGCCGTATCCGATGTACGCCAGCAACCTGACCGCTCAGTGGGCCCCCGAGGAGTCCAGTTGGTACGAATCGCTGCAGACTAAAGTCACGAAACGGGCGCGGTGGGGTCTGACCGCCACCGCCGCGTTCACCTGGTCCAAAACGCTAAACACCGCAGACGGGACCCTCAACTACTGGAACTGGAACCTGAACAAGTCGCTCTCGAGTTTCGATCAACCCGCCATTTTCGTTACGGGTTGGACGTACGAAGTGCCGAAGTTCGCCCGGTTTGCCTCGAACAAGGTGGTCAGCCAGGTGGTCTCCGGTTGGACCTTCGGCGGGCTTCTCCAGTATGCCAGCGGCTTGCCAATCGGCTCGCCCGGGTCGCTCAACAACCTCAGCAGCGTACTGGGCTTCGGCACGTACATGAACCGGGTCCCCGGCCAGTCGTTGTACTTGCAGAACCTCAACTGCCACTGCCTCGATCCGAACAAGCAGTTGGTGCTGAATCCCGCGGCATGGACTGACGCGGCCCCAGGCCAGTTCGGAACCGCCGCTCCCTATTACAGCGATTACCGCTTCGAACGGCGTCCCGGCGAACAGATGAGCATCGGACGCACGTTCCGCCTCACAGAGAGCAAGTTCCTGATGATTCGCGCAGAGTTCTTCAATGTCTTCAATCGGACGTTCCTGCCGAACCCCTCGACGAGTAATCCATTCGCCGCGACGACCTACGCATCAAACGGAAATTTGAACGGCGGATTTGGTTATATCAACCCGTTAGCCAGCCTGTTCTTCCAGCCGCGTAACGGCCAGCTTGTAGCGCGTATTTCGTGGTAGCCGCGCTCTGACGAAGGGCAGCGACCGCTGAACTTCGTGGTGCGCCCGATCCGTTGTAGTTGTAAAGGGGACGAAAGTCCCCTTTACAATTTATAGACCGCCGATCGGCCGGTTATGGTTAATGCACGGTCCCGCTCTCCCGCTTCAGCCGGGCGTCGGTGGGGTGCGCGAGTGCTCCTCGGCGCCCTTTTGGCGTTTCCTCTTGCTGCGAATCCCCCTCTCGCCACGCCCGACCGTCGGCACGTGAAGAACGCCTGGGAAATCCGCAATGAAATCACGGTGCCGCCGAGCTCGGAAATGGAGGTAAAAGACTACTTCCTTTCCTTCCGCGATTACCAGGAATTGGTGCTGTACGATTCCAAAGCCGGCTATTACTCGAGCGGGCGCGTGAATTTCGTCCAGGACTACTTTACGTTTCCGAACACGCTGGCTCCCTTGTTCGAACAAATGGTCGCGGTACAAGTGTTTAAGATGTGGGACGGAATGCGGCGCGCCGGCACATTAGGCCCGCGGGACCGGTTCACCATCGCCGAATTCGGCGGAGGCAACGGAGAGATGGCGCGATCCATCCTCGGTTTCCTCAACGAGGCGCAGCAGAAGGATTCGAGCGGAGCGTGGCTGGAGTTGTGGCAGCAGGTACTGTACGTCAGCTACGACCGCTCACCGGCCATGGTGGCCGAGCAGCGCGTCCGGAATTCCCCGGCGGGAGGGAAGTTCGAAGTGCGCGAGGGAGATGCGACCAATCCGGCCTCCCTGATCGCCGCCGGGAGCATCAAAGGGGTCATTCTGTCCAACGAAATGCTGGACAACTTCTGCGTCCACAAGGTGGTTCTTTCCCTTGACGGATCGGCCGAGGTGGCGTTCGTCGCTCCCACCCTGCCGCCGGCCCTCTGGAGCCGGCTGGAGAAGCGTGCTCCGGAATCCCTCCGGCGGCTCATAGAAAGCGACGATCGAATCATCCGGGACCGGTTCTTTCACGATGAGCCGGCGGGAGCGAGATGGCTGAGCCGGGCTTCCTTCGTGGCCTTGCTCGAATGGCTGGCTTCGTTGCCTGACTATCCGTCGCTGGTGAATTCAATACTTTTCCATGAGATCTACGTCCCGGCGCGCGCGATTCCGGAACTGGCCGATCACCTCCGACGCTATGCGCGGCCCTACGCCTGCGAGCTGGCCAAGCTGGGCCGCGATGTCGTGACCTACATCAGCCTGGACGAAGGGAAATTCATGGAGGGGATTGGGCGCATTCTCAAGGCGGGCTACGTGCTCACCATCGATTATGGCTCGAATTGGGAAGGAATACTGGCCCCCGCCCCTTACAGCCATCTCCGCTCCTACGGTCCGGGACACCGGCGATCCGATCCGTATCGCGATGCCGGTCTGAACGACATCACCACCGACGTGAATTTCAGCGTGGTGGCGGCTGAGGGGCGATCTGTGGGGCTGAACACCGCATTCTACGGCCGGCAACGGGAGTTGCAGGCGGGGACACCGATCAAGCTGAACGAACTGCCGCCGGACCAGCTCGTGGATGCCCATGCCCGCCAGTACAACACTTGGTTGGAGTATTTCAAAGGCAGCCAGGCTTTTAAGCTGCTGGTTCAGCAAAAAGAGAATACGGATGCTGCATACGCCTACCCGGACCTTCACCGCGTTCCTTTGGACGTGGATGAGGCGGGTCTCCGGCCGCCCGTTCGGAATAGAGCGGCGGAGATCGAGAAGAAGCTGAGCGCCGCGGTCGCGTTAGCGAGCCGTTAACTGTTAATTTCGGGGATGTAACGGGCCGTGCGACGACCGGAACGCCAGAGCGCAGTGTGGCTTTCTTGATCGCTCTTCAAGGAATCCGTTACAATCAACGGCATAGGTAGATGGTCCCCGGGAAGGAAACGCAGGGAGGGCGCCTCGCCGGGCAAATCATTCGCGAATAGAGGAACCGTATGAGTGAGCAAGCGATAATTCCGGCGATGGACATTAGCGCGCTGGAGCGGACGCCGGATCAGGCTCGTCTGATGCGTCAGGGCGTGTTGAAGCTGCTGGATATCAAGGACTCCGATATCCGCATTCTCTCGCTGGAGCAATGCCGCGACGCTGTGGACAAGGGCATTCACGCGGGGGGCGCGTTCTCCGCCACGATTCCACTGGTGGCCCTGTATTACGGCGGGTTCATCGATGCGGATGTAGCGAATCCCACCAGGCGGGGCCAGGACATGTTCGTGCTGAGCAAGGGACACGCTGTGGCCACGCTGGCTTCCATCTATGCGGAGCTGGGCTACTTCGATCGGCGGGTTCTGGTCAATTCGCGTTCCTACGAAAGCATCCTGAACGGGCATCCCGGGCCGATTCTGCCGGGCATCCATATCTCCACGGGTCCCCTGGGGCAGGGTCTGTCCGTGGCGCAGGGCTTTGCCTTGGCCGGCAGGATCTCTCCCCGGTTCGACGTGTATTGCATGACGGGCGACGGGGAATTGCAGGAAGGGCTGATCTGGGAAGCGGTGATGTACTCGGCCCATAAACGTTTGGACAATCTGTGCGTCCTGGTGGACAACAACCTCGGCCAACTGGACATCGTGGACCGGCTGATCTACCCCTTGCCGGATCTCGTGGCGGTCTTCCGCGCGTTTGGCTGGCGGGTCGAGAGTGTGGACGCCACGCAGTACGATGGCGTTTTTACCGCCTTGGAGGCGTTCAAGTACGGGGACCGGAACGGCCAGCCCACTGCCATCATCTGCCGGACCACCAAGGGGCACGGCGGATTCTCGAGTTCCCTGAACGTGCATAAGGCAACCATCGCCGACGATGTGATGGGGAAGGAGTTGGCGCTCCAGGAGGAGCAGCGCCGGAACCGGGTCGACGCCTTCGCGGGCTTCTTCGACAGGCTCGGAAGACACCCGCAAGGCGAGCATTTCCAGGAGGCGCTACTCGACAAAGCGCGGCAGATGCACATCCGCGTTGCCGTGGACCCGTCAGGGAGATTCGCCGTTGCTCCGATGATTGGACCGCTCCTGACCCAACGGGCTCCGCGGCGCGAGAAGAAGATCCGGTACAACGCGAAAGACTTGCCGCGTATCGACAAGACCAAGCAATACGGCGCCGGCCCCATCGTAACCGCCGCCATGAAGGTCTTTGCCCTGGATTCCCGCGTGGTTTCGATCGACGCGGACCTGAGCACCACCAGCGGCTTGCAGGCGGGCGTGGCGGCCGTAGACCAGAACCGGGCGCTCAATGTCGGCGTCGCCGAGGCAAACATGATGCTCATCGGCGAGGCTTACGCCGCCCTGGGCTACAACGCCTGGGTCAGCACCTTCTGTCCTTTCTGGGATTGGAAGGTCCTCCGCCGGATCGCCGTGGGCCATCAGGAGCGGATCGAGGCCATCGAAGCGGCCGACGGCTGGTTGAGCGATGGGCACGGTCTGGACCTCACCTTCCTGGCCACTGCGTCGAATTTCGAGACCAGGACCAACGGCGCGACCCACATGGGCAACGACGATGTCACCATCTTCGATGGCCTGGCGCACTTGCGGATCATCGATGTTTCCTGCCCTCGGCAACTGCTCGCCGTCATGCAGTGGATCATGGAAGGTAACCGGGGGCTGGTTTACGTGCGGGTCATGCGCACTCCTTCCGCGGTGCTCTACGACGACGATTTCTCATTTGAATTCGGGAGAGGCTACTACCTGCGCCGGAGCCCGGCCGACGCGGCAGTCATCGTGAGCAGCGGCCGCGGCGTCCATGAGGCGCTGGCTGCCGCCACTCAGTGCGCCAACCGCGGGCTGAACGTCAGTGTAGCGGATATGCCGTCGATCGATGAGCAACTCTTGCTGGATTTGTACAGCTCGGGCAAGGTAGTTTGTCTGGCCGAGCAGAACAATGGCTACATCTGGCAGAACTTTCTGAAGGTCCTGGGCCGAAACAAGGAAAGCCGGTGGGGCGACCTGAAAAGAGTCGTCTCGGTGAACGCTTTGGGCGCGGATGGCAAGCCCCGCTTTATCCATTCCGGCACGTACGAAGAGTTGCTGGCGGCCTTCCGGCTGACGCCCGAGGATCTGGCGGAAACCATCACGGAAAAGGTGCAGGCGATATGAGCGTACCACTGGTCCATGAAGATGACGTTGAGGAACTGGATTTGCCCGGCCGGCATCTGCGCTGGCTGGTGAATCGCGAGTTGCTGAATGCCCGGCATCTCTCGGTTTGCATGGTTCGGATCGCCCCGGGCGCGACGGTCAAGCCGGCGCATGCCCACCCCAACGGGGAAGAGGTGGTCTACATCATCCGGGGACGCGGGCGGGTGATGGTCGATGGCGCCGTCGATGCGGTCGAGGAAGGAACCGTGATCCTGTTCCCTCAAGGGTCGGTGCACATGGTGCAGAATGACGGCAGCGAGGAAATGAAGGCGATCTGCTTCTACGCGCCCGCCTCGGACTTGTCGACGTACAAGTTCTTTGAGGGCGTCGAGTTCCCAACATAAATCTGCGAGGTACGGCCTCACATGACCCCCAATCCTGTATTGGATTTCGAGATCGATAAGTCCTCTGTTCAATATATTGGCGATGACTTGCATCGGCCCGAGTGCATCCTGGCGGAACGGGACGGCACGCTCTGGGCCGCCGATGCCCGGGGCGGCGTAACCAGGATCCAGCCTGATGGCACCCAGGCGATCGTCACACAGAAACGGTCGGGGCACTTTGACGGCGCCGGAGACGAAGCGACGCGCTATTTGGAAGGAACGCTGCCGAACGGTCTGGCCTTCGCCAGGAATGGCGATCTGTTGATCTCGAATTTCGGCACGGATTGCCTGGAAATCATGTCCCGCGACGGAACCACCCGAGTGCTGGCCGACAGCATCGACGGCCAGCCGATCGGCAAAGTGAATTTTGTGCTGCGGGATTCCAAAGACCGGATCTGGATCACGGTCTCGACCAAGATCAGGAATTGGATGCACGCGCTGCGCACCGACCTGCCCGATGGGTACATCGCCCGCTACGAAGATGGGGCCTTTCGCATCGTGGCCGACGGGTTCCGATTCACCAACGAGATCCGGTTCGATGCCGGGGAGCGGTTCCTGTATGTCGCGGAGACCACCGGTGGCTGCATCAGCAGACTTCGCGTGGATGAGAACGGCAGCCTGTCCAAGCGGGAAGTCTTCGGGCCGGCCAGCCTCGGCAAAGGCGCTTGGCCGGACGGAATAGCCTTCGACAGCTACGGCAACCTGTGGGGAACCATGGTGTATTCGGACAAGCTGTTTGTGCTCACGCCGGAAGGCGACCTCAAAATCCTGATGGACGAGGGTGACCCGGACAAGGTGGATCGGCTGGAGCAGGCCTTTTTCAACAACCACGTCACCGAAGACGTGCTGTTCGTGACGGGGCAGGGCATCGCACCCTGGATGGCCAGCGTCACCTTTGGAGGGCCGCGCCTGGAAACGGCATATATCGGCTCCCTGAAGGGCAAGCGCATACCTTATTTCCGCGCGCCGGTGCCCGGGTTGCCGATGGTGCACTGGAACGACCCGTATTCGTAGGTTCCCGTCCCGGTGGCTGATGTATACTGAATGGGACCCGGTACTCCAAAATGCAAGTTGTGGATAGTATTGGGGAACCGGGCGTCTAATTACAACACACCCAGCTAAGGAGCGTGGCATGGATTTTCAGGTGAAAGGTAAGTTGGCATACATATCCGCGGGCTCGACCGGGATCGGAGAGGCGATCGCGAACCTGCTTACGAAAGAGGGCGCAAAAGTGATTGTGTCCGCCCGCAATCCGGACACTCTCAAGGAGAAGGGGGGCGCATGGCACGGGACGGTGTCCGCGGACATTGCCACGGCCCAGGGAGTCCAGAAGGCAGTCGATTACGTACTCGGCAGTTTTGGCAGAGCCCCGGACATCCTGATTAACAACCTGGGAGTGGCCGATGCCACCCCGTTCGAACAGATGACGGATGAGAGGTGGGAACACTCCCTCAACGTCAACCTGATGGGTAATGTGCGCACACTCCGGGCGCTGCTGCCGCTCATGGCGAAACTGGAAGGCTCCGCCGTGGTCAACACCGGCTCCGACCTGGCGAAGCAGCCCGAGTTCACACTGACCGATTACGGCTCGTGCAAAGCCGCGCTGCTGTACCTGACCAAGGCCCTGTCGAAGCAGTACGCCGGGCGCCCGCGGATCAACGTGATCTCGCCTGGCCCGGTCTGGACCGCGATGTTCTCTCGCCCGGGCGGGATTATCGACCAGGTTGCGGCACAGTACGGCGTGGACCGGGACACCGCCAAGATACGGTTCCTGGAAGACCGGCAGATGCCCATGGGGATGCCGGATCCGGAGGATGTCGCCTACGCCGCCGTCTTTCTGGCGTCGCCTCTGGCGAAGTTCATCAACGGCGCCAACATCGACATCGGCGGAACGCTGCGCGGCCTCATCTAGCCAGTCGGCGCGGAAGCCCCATCGCGATTAGTGGATGGTCCAGCCGCCGTCCACCAGCAGGACGTGGCCGACTACCTGAGCCGACAGTTGAGGCGATGAGAGGAATAATACGGCTCCCACAAGATCCTCGGGTTGATTCCAACGCCCGCTCGGCAACTTATCGCTAGTAACCCATTCCTTGTAACCAGGCTTCTCCAGGATTGGCTTGCGGGAAGGGGTCTCCGTAATACAGGGAGCAACCACGTTCACCACCACTCCCTGCTTGGCCCACTCCAAAGAGAGGGCCCGGGACAACTGGTGCACGGCCGCCTTGGCCGCGGCGTAAATGGCGCGGGTTCGGAAAGCCGAGATGGCGAAATTCGAACCGATGTTGACGATTCTGCCGCCGCCCTGGGGGATCATGACCCGAGCCGCGGCCTGGCACGCAAAGAAAACACTCTTCACGGTCGTGCTCATCGTGTCGTCGTAATCCTTCTCGGTCGCGTCCAGGGCCATCCCCGTGCAGGTCCAGCTAGCGTTGTTCACCAGGATGTCGACGCGGCCAAAGGTCTCCTTGGCTTGATCGACCATCGCACGAATCTGGCTGACTTCCGACACATCCGTGGGGACCACCAATGCCTGGCGGCCCAGGCCTTCGATCTCGCGCTTCAATTCCTTCAGCGCGTCTTGGTGGTAAGCCGGATGTTCCGCCAGCACCAGGTGGGCGCCAGCCTGTGCCAGCCCCATAGCGACTGCCCTACCGATCCCTTGGGATGGGCCTGTCACAATCGCAATCTTGTCCTTCAACTGAAAGCTCGAATAGTCCGTACTCATCAATCCCTCCAAATCAGCCGGTCACACACTTGTTCATGGCCGTGGATTTCTTTCATTTCTCTTACGAGTGCCCTCTACGCGTCTTGGATGGCTCGATCAGGCAGTGTAGCGGGTGTTGTACTTCACACCGAATTCTATTCCTGCCATCAGTGAAAGTCAACCTGCCTGCTAGCCCTGCCTGCTAGCCCGGATATCTCACAGGTCCGGTAGGCGATCCGGCAGGCGGGCGTACGGTGAGCTTTCGGTAAGGCGGCGTATGGGGTGCTATATATAGCGGCCGGCATCTGAGCTTTTCCAGCATCCTTTCGTCCTTTGTTTGTCTCCTGTAAATACCCGCAAACGACGAAAGGACGAC